>Ga0116226_10002747_pt1 | contig 15419 bp, 16 predicted proteins | sample S1TSphfallax_FD_89692 | JGI IMG/M metagenome (GOLD analysis project Ga0116226, IMG submission 89692) | Host-associated microbial communities from peat moss isolated from Minnesota, USA - S1T2_Fa - Sphagnum fallax MG | ecosystem: Host-associated > Plants > Peat moss > Unclassified | place: USA...
CCGGTGCGGATGATCGGTACCGGCTGGGTGGCCAGCGCCGGTGCGCTGATCTTCCTCGCCGGCAAGAAGGAGCGCCGGTTCTGCCTGCCGCAGACCCGCTTCCTGCTGCACCAGCCGATGGGCGGCGTGCGCGGCCCGGCAGTGGATATCGATATCGAGGCGCGGGAAATCGTAAAGATGCGCGAGCGGCTGAACCGGCTGATCGCACACGAAACCGGGCAGGCCTACGAGAAGGTCAAGAAAGATACCGACCGTAATTACTGGATGAGCGCCGAGGAAGCCATCGCTTACGGGATGGTGGAGAAGGTGATCAGCAAGCTGGCGGATCTGAAGGCTTAAGGTGAAGAAAGTGAAGTAAGCTGTTCTTTTCTGAAGAAAAGAACCAAAAGACTCTTGCTTCTGGAGCCGCGGATAGATACGGGACTTGGCCGGATAGATAGACTAGGCCAAGAGCCGTGGGGTGGGCTGCTTTGCAGCCCACCCTCCGCACCACAGGATCCATCAGGGCAGCATTGCTCTTATGACCTCCAGTTCGGCCAGCGTGTGCATCAGCACCATACGCAAACGCTCTACCTCGTTGGGGCGCCTCGGAACCGCTACCGGCGCCGGCTCGGGCGCCAAAAAACTCAGCTGCGGCGGGGCGGGGCTGCGCTCCGCTTCGGCGGCTGCCCGCTCGGCTTCGGTCGGCGGCGGGATGTCGTCGGCCAGGCGGCCGCCGCCGTCGCGCAACAGCCGCTGCACCCCTTTGATCGTGTAGCCCTGGGTGTAGAGAAGGTCGGACACCCGGCGGAGCAGCGCAATGTCGTCGGGCCGATAATAGCGGCGGCCACCACCGCGCTTCAGCGGCTTTACCTGCGGAAATTTTGTTTCCCAAAAACGCAAGACATGTTGCGGGATGTGAAGTTCATCCGCTACCTCGCTGATTGTGCGAAAGGCACCCGCGGCCTTCCGCAGGCGCACACTCGCCGGCTCCGCTTTCGGTGGGTCTGGCATATCGAGAGAGTCGTGCAGCCGGCTCTCCGCGCCGAGGGTCATTCGTCGTCACCTTCCGGTGCGGACTGGCCGTTGATCTGCGCCTTCAGCACCTGGCTCGGCCGGAACACCAGAACCCGCCGCGGCAGGATAGGCACCTCAACGCCGGTTTTCGGATTGCGGCCGATCCGCCGGCCTTTCTGGCGCACAGAAAAGGTGCCGAAGCCACTGATCTTGACGGATTCACCGGATTCCAGCGCGGCTGAGACCCGTTCCAGCACACCCTCCAGCAAGTCGGCGGATTCGTTCCGCGATAGACCAACCTGGGAGTAGATGCGTTCCACCAGATGCGCGCGTGTGACCGTGTTCATGTCACCACGTTAATGAGGTGTTAAGAATACGTCAAATGAATCACACATGTTCAATGCGTTACCGCCTAAGAGTTGATGGCGGATGGAGTGACCGCCTGCATCCAAACCGCTTGCCTCCCAGCAGGCAATAGATTAGTTTAGCTCTGTAGCTAAGTTTTGGAGAGCCATGTGGTCAACGTACATGAAGCCAAGTCCACGCTCTCGGCCCTGCTCGCACGTGTGGAACAAGGCGAAGAGGTTGTGATTGCCCGCAACGGCCAGGCCGTTGCCAGGCTGACCCGCGTGGTGCCGGAGACGAAGCGGATCGCAGGCGCATGGCGCGTGCTGCCGGGGTGGTCGGACTATATCTACGATCCGTCGGTCTTCGCACTCATGACGGATAGCGAACTGGCGGCCGAAGGCTGGATGTGACGGCCGGCGCATTTGCCGACGCCTGCGCGCTGGTTGTTTTCTTCGCCGATGCGGGTGCCGGGATGACCGCCGTCGGGCGCAAGGCCATGCTCGGCGAAGTATGTGTTTCATCGATCACTGTCTGGGAGTTGACGCGAAAGGCCAAGCTGGGCCTGCTGCCGCCCCTGCCGCAGGAAAACGGCAGCTTCGCAACATGGCTTGCGCAGCAGGGTTTTGTGCCGAGTCCACTGGGTTGGGGTGACGCGGAGCGCGCTAACATGCTGCCGATGCTACACAAGGATCCGATCGACCGGATGCTGATCGCCCAGGCGCTGCGGGCTGGTTGCCCCATCATCACCAGCGACACGCTGTTCGAGGCTTATGGCGTCACCACCTTGTGGTAGAGGCCTCGGCGCCACGCCATCTTTCAAGGCTCGCGCCGCCGTCCTCCGCCTCCTATCCCTAGGGCTCGTACTCCCCGCCACCTGTGCGGCGGCACTGGCCCTGCCCGCCCCCACGCCGCGCGCACCCACGGTCATCGAGCGCATCGTTGTCACGGCCTCGCGCCGCGACCTGGCGGGCAGGGCCGCGACCGCCAGCCAAGGCTCGGTCACGCGCAAGGAGCTTGAGCTGCGCCCGGTCTATCGTGTCGGCCAGTTGCTGGAGAGCATTCCGGGCCTGGTGGTCTCGGTGCATTCGGGCGAAGGCAAGGCCTATCAATACCTCGCCCGCGGCTTCAATCTCGACCACGGCACCGATATCGCGAGTTTCGTCGACGACATGCCGGTCAACCGATCGACCAACGCGCATGGGCAGGGCTACAGCGACCTCAATTTCCTGATCGCGGAAACCCTCCAGGGCATCGATTATACCAAGGGCACCTACTATGCGTCAGTAGGGGATTTCGGCGCCGTCGCTTCCGATCACATGCACCTGACCGACGACTTGCCGAACCAGCTGATCGCAAGCGCCGGCACGCTCGGCGATGAGCGCCTGGCCGCGACCGGCACGCTGAAGCTGCCCGGTGGCGACCGGCTGCTGCTGGCCGGCGATATCGGCCATCTCGACGGCCCTTTCGATCCGCCGAACAATTTCCGCAAGGACGCGGCACTGCTGCGCTACGTGCGCGGCACCGAAAGCGATGGTTTCACACTCACCGGCATGTATTACCGCGGTGAAGGCCGGCTCTCCACGGATCAGCCGGCGCGTGCAGTCACCGACGGCCTGATCAGCCGCTTCGCAACGCTCGATCCCACCGATGGCCAGTTCTCCGAACGCGAAAGCCTCTCTGGCCGCTACGCCATCTCGGGCGACGGCTGGCAGTTCGCCGCCAGCATCTACGGTATCCACAGCCTGCAGACACTGTGGAACGATTTTACCCACCTGTTGTTCGATCCGCTGAACGGCGACCAGGAACAGCAGGACGAAGACCGCACCACCGCAGGAGGCGAAGCCCATATCCTGTACCATGCGGATATTGCCGGCATCGAAACCGATATCCTGGCCGGCGTTCAGGGCCGGCACGATGACGAATATGTCGACAAGCGACACACCCATGACCGCCAGGTGCTCGACTTCTGCGACAACGCAACCGGCCGCACCGCGGTCGGCGAGCCGGCCTGCAACGCGGATCGCGTGCAGCTTGGCGATACCGGGCTTTATGCCGAAGCAACGACGCATTGGACGGGATGGCTGCGCACCGTGCTCGGCGCGCGGGAGGAATTCTACAACGCGACCGACCGCAGCCTGATCACCGGTTTCAAGGGAATCGGCGCGCAAAGCCTGTTCCAACCCAAGGGCAGCCTGGTGTTCGGCCCATGGCGCAATACCGAATTTTACGTAAGCGCCGGCCGCGGCTTTCATTCCGACGACGCGCGCGGCGTGTTCCAGACGCTGCCGCTGGAAGGCATCCCAGGCGTTTCACACCGTACGCCGTTCATGGCCAAGGCCGATGGCGAGGAAATCGGCCTTCGCACCACGCCCGTGCGAAATCTCCACCTCCAGGCAGCCGCATTCCAGATCGAATTCGCGTCCGAACTGATCTACGATCAGGATATGGGGTTGGACCAGGCCAACGCGCCGAGCAAGCGTCGCGGCATCGAAGTCTCGGTGCAGTACCAGCCGAGGAGCTGGCTGGAATTCAATACCGATCTTGCAGCCACCAAGGCACGCTTCGCGACCGGCGCCCCGCTGTCCTACGGGCTGAACGGCCTGTACATCCCGAACGCTCCGGATTTTATCGGCTCGTTCGGCATCCTGGCCGATGATGGCTCCCGGTTTTATGGCGGCCTGCAATGGCGCATCCTGGGATCATATCCGCTGAACCCGGACAATCTGGTGCGCGGCAAGGGCTACAGTGAAGTCAATCTGGACGTCGGCATGCGCATCACGCCACGCGCAAAGCTGCAGCTGAGCATCTACAATCTCTTCAATGAAAAAGCTGATGCTTTCGACTACGATTATGTCACCCGGCTGCCTGGCGAGCCGGCGGGCGGCATCACCGACGAGCGCGACGATTTGCAGTTTCATCCGCTGGAACCTCTCTCGGCCCGGTTGATCCTGACGCTGGCGCTTTGAGTTGGAAGCGTGTTCTTTTCTGAAGAAAAGAACCAAAAGACTTTTATTCCTGCGCTTGCGGAACGATCCCGGCCATGGCCTGCTAAGTCTGAGCTGCTGAAAAGCAAAAGTCTTTTGGTTCTTTTCTTCAGAAAAGAACAGTCTTGCTGTTCTGCCTTAAACGAGGGTTAGAAGCGCGCCAGCGCAGAGCCCCAGGTGAGGCCACCGCCCAGGGCCTCCATGAGGATGAGTTCGCCGCGCTTGATCCGGCCGTCGTGCACCGCCTCGGCCAAGGCCAGCGGCACAGAGGCAGCCGACGTGTTGGCGTGGCGGTCCACCGTGACGACCACGCGCTCCGGCGGCAGGCCGAGCTTGCGGCCCATGGCGTCGATGATGCGCGAATTGGCCTGGTGCGGCACCAACCAGTCCACGTCGGACTGGGTAAGGCCGTTGGCCGCGAGCGCTTCGTCCACCGCGGCGGCGAGTTTGGTGACCGCGTGGCGGAATACTTCTGAGCCTTTCATCACCAGATGGCCGGAACGATCCTTTCGGCCGACCGCGCCATCCACATACAGGATGCCGGCATAGGCGCCGTTGGCGTGCAGGTGGGTGGAGAGGATGCCGGGCCCATCGTCCGGCCCGGCCTGGAGCAGCACCGCGCCGGCGCCATCGCCGAACAGCACGCAGGTGGTGCGGTCGTTCCAGTTCAGGATGCGGGAATAGACTTCGCTGCCGATCACCAGGATCGTGCGTGCCATGCCGGTGCGGATGAAGGAGTCGGCCGCGGCCATGGCATAGATGAAGCCGCAGCAGGCGGCCGATACGTCGAAGGCGAAGCCGGTGGAAAGGCCCAGTTGCCCCTGCACGTGCACGGCGGTGGCCGGGAACGCCTCATCGGGTGTGGCGGTCGCCAGGATGATGGCGTCCACATCGCCGGCGGCGACGCCGGCATGGCGCAAGGCGGCTTCCGCGGCCCGCGTGCCCATGAAGGCGCAGGTTTCCTCCGGGCTTGCGAGATAGCGCTGGCGGATTCCGGTGCGCGAAAAAATCCATTCGTCGGACGTATCGACGGTCAGCGCGAGTTCATCGTTGGTGACGCATCGTTGCGGCAGATAGCCGCCGACGCCCGCAATCCGGCTACGCATGTTAAATGTTGTCTTTTTTGAAAAGCGGCGCCCGCCAAACGGCGCGGACCTCCGGCCATGGCCAAGCCGTGTGGGCGTGCGCAGGAAACAAAAGTCTTTTGCTTCTTTTCTTCAGAAAAGAAGATTCTTTCTTTCTTCTCATCACCGTACTGCAGCCAGCGGATACTGCTCCGTCATTGCCTCGCCGAGCCGGCCCAATCCCTCGCGAATGCGGTCATTGAAGCGGTGCACGACCATGTCGATCGCAACATCGGTGGCGTGGGCGAAGCCCTCCGCGTCGGTGCCGCCGTGGGACTTCACCACCACGCCGTTCAGCCCCAGCATCACCGCGCCGTTGTAGCGGCGCGGATCGAGCCACAGCTTCATCTGGTCCAAGCCCGGTTTGGCCAGCAAGTAGCCCAGCTTGGCCGAGAGGCTGCTGGAAAAGATTTGCCGCAGCAGGTCGGTCGCGAGTTTCAGGGCCCCCTCCCCGGTTTTCAGCGCGACATTGCCCGTAAAGCCGTCGGTCACCACCACGTCGGTGGTGCCGCCGGGGATGTCGTGCCCTTCCACGAACCCGTAGAACTGGTTGCCGATATGGCTGCGGCGCAGGATTTCCGCCGCGCGGCGCACCCGGTCGTCGCCCTTCAGTTCTTCCGAGCCCACGTTCAGCAGGCCGATGGTGGGCGCCGTCAGGCCCAGCACGGTGCGGGCGAACATGTCGCCCAGCAGGGCGAATTCCACCAGGTTGCGGCTGTCGCAGGCCACGTTGGCGCCGAGGTCGAGCATCACCACGTCGCCGCGGGCCGAGGGCATGATCGCGGCCATGGCGGGGCGATCGATGCCGGGCAGCGTCTTGAGCACCACTTTGGAGAGCGCCAGCAGTGCGCCGGTGTTGCCGGCGGAGACGACGCCCTGGGCGCGGCCTTCCGCCACCGCGTCGATCGCAAGCCGCATGCTGGCCTGGCGCTGTCTGAGTGCGGCGGTTGGTTTGCAGTCACCGGTAATGGTGTCGGGGGCGTGCAGAACGGTGCAGGCCGCGCGGGCCCGCTTGTTGGCCAGCAGCAGGGGCAGTAGGCGTGCTTCGTCACCCACCAGCAGGAATTTTGCTTCGGGGTGGCGTTCCGCGGCGATACCGATGCCGTTGACCACCACCTCGGGTGCGCGATCGCCGCCCATGGCGTCCACCGCTAGGGTGAATATCTCGGCCTGGGGTGGCTCCGGGGCGGCCGGTTCCGGGTCCAGAGCTTCACTCACGGAAAGCTGCACCCGCTGCTTGGATCACACTTTTAGACGCGCACGGCACCCTTGAGCGCCTTGCCGGCGGCAACCACTTCGCGGCCATCGTAATGCCCGCACGAAGCACAGACATGATGCGGGCGCTTGAGTTCGCCGCAATTGCCGCATTCGGCATGGGCCTCGGTGCTGAGCGCCTCGTGGCTGCGGCGCATGCCGCGGCGGCTTGGCGAGGTCTTGCGCTTCGGAACAGCCATACGCGTCGTCTCCAGTGCGGTAGCATGAACACGGTGGCAGGGCCGGCCTTGGCTGTTGGCCCAGGCGGCGCCCCAGCGTTCATGTCACCCATGTATAAGGTGGTGAGCCGCGCGATCTACCAGAGAGGCGAAACGCCTGCAAGGCGGGGGATCGGCCGCCGGCGATCAGGTATCAGTCATCTTGGGTGTCGGGCGCGCGCTTCTGGGCGGGCAGCAGATGGGCCAGGGCTGCGAAGGCGCCGGCCTGGCGGTGCGCCTGGTCGTCGGGCAGTTCGGCGCCGGGCTTGCGGGGAAACGGTTCCAGCGCCAGGGCAAGCTGTTCGCTGGCGGCCTCGCCCAGATCCAGGATGCCGCCCTGGTAGCCGATTTCATCGTTGGCCTCGGGATCGATCTCCTCGCTTTCAGTGCCGGCGGGCACGAAAACCACGGAAAATTCCTCTGCCAGGTCGGAGTCGAAGGGCTCCAGCGTCACGACGCAGATCTGGTTTACGCGCGCACGTAGGCTGCCATGCGCCTGTATGGAGTCGCCGCCGGCGCTGTGCAGGTCGAACCGGCAGGTCAGGGACGCGATCGCAGGGACGCCCATGCGGCGGGCGAGTGCGGCCAGTTCCGCTTGCGTGGCTTCCACGTCCACACGGGCGCCGGCGCCGATGCGGGCGATGGAGAATGGCCGAGAGAGTTCGGGTGGCACGGAGGGCAGCCGCGCCTGCGGGTGACGGTCTTCGGCCATCAGGCGGCTACCGGGGGCGCCAGCGCCTCGCGCGCCGGCAGGAACTGCACATGTCCTGCCGCGAGATCGGCCAGCGCCTGCGATGCCAGCACATGGTTCTGCGCCATGGCGGCCACGGCCAACGCGTGCGCGGCGCCGGCCGGAGGGGCCCCACGCCATACGTTACGCCCCAGCGCCTCGGCCAGCGCCGCCAGGTCGGCGGCCGCGAGGGGGGCCCCGTAGGCCATCGCGCGGCCGTGGAACGCCTCCCACATGTCGCGCATGCGCTTGCCGACCGAGACGTCACCGACGCCCATTTCGCGCAGGTTGAAATCCATGTCGGCGAACATGGCGTCGAAGGTAGCCTGTGCCAAAGCCGGGCCGGGTGCGGGATGCGTGCGCAGGCGATGGATCAGCAGGGCCACGAACAGGCCCACCAGGTCGAACCGGCCATCGAGCGTATCCGGCACGCCGAGACGCGCGAAATAGAGCGGGTCGCGCGCCGCGGCGACGCTGGCGGTGTAGAGCGCGAACCCGGCCCGCTCGCGACGCCGTGAAAAAAACCATCCAAATAACGCCATTGGCGACTCGTAGCCGATTCAGTGTGCAGGGTATGTGGTGCGCGATCAGGCGCAGTCACCATCGTGCCTTCGGGGTGCAGCGAACCCGGCCGCGCGTCAAGCGGCGCAGCGCGCATTGACACGCAGCGGGGGTGCGTGACACGCAGGGCCACCCTGACGGCGGTTGTTCGCGCGCCCACTGAGGATAATTTTGCCTTGCATCTCTCCCGCCCAGCCCGCGCCGTACTCCTGCTCCTGCCGCTGCTGCTTGGGCTTTCGGGCTGTGGCGTGCTGCATATTTTCGATCCCACCGCGCGGCAGCGGGGCTCACGCGTCGATCCCGATGCGCTGAAGGAATTGATCCCCGGCACCTCCAGCCGGGCCGACGTGCAGGCGCTGATCGGCTCGCCCACGGCGAAGGCCACGTTCGACGACAATACCTGGATCTATATCAGCCAGATCACCACCACGCGGATCGGTCGCACCCCCGGCGTGCGCACGCAGGAGGTGGTGATCCTGACCTTCGATCCGAACGGCACGCTGCGCGGCATCGCGCAGCGCAACAAGGCGGATGGCGAACCGATCGCCATGGCCGCGGGCGCCACCCCCTCGCCAGGCAGCGAAGCCTCGTTCCTTCAACAGTTGTTCGGCAACGTGGGCAAGTTCACCCCGGCCGGCTTGCCAGGCGGTGGCGCCGGCGGGTTCGGATCCGGCAACGCTGCGGGCGGGCCTGGAGGGTCGGGGAATACGTTGCATTAAGGTGTTCTTTTCTGAAGAAAAGAACCAAAAGACTTTTGCTTCTGGTGCCCGCGGATAGAGCCGGGACTTGGCCGGAGAGTTGGGCAGCGCCGGAGCATAAAAGTCTTTTGGTTCTTTTCTTCAGAAAAGAACATCTTTCTTCCTTCCCTTCGGAGTCTGTTTACGCGGGCTTCCTAGCGTGCGCCGCATGCCGGACGAGAACGGCGTTATCGCCACGCATTACAGGATCGATCCCGCGCGGCCGCCGCTGACGCTCGCCGGCGGCTTGCGAGCGTTTCCGGTGATCGACGGGCGGGATTCCAAACAGGACCTGATGGCTGTGCTGACGCGCCCGGATCTGCCGGCGCGGCCGCGCGTGACCGTGGGGCGCGCCGGGGATGCGGTGCCGTATACGCTGCTGCCGCTGGACTATGGCACTGGGCGCGACCTCTCTGGCACGTCCGGCTGGTTCATCATCTGCGATGGCGTGCCGGGCCCTGCGATCTCACAGGCGCGCGCGCCCTGGCGCGAACAGGAGCTGGTGGCCTGCGTGTTGCTGCCGGTGGCGGCCGCGTTGCTGGCGCTGCAAACTTGCGGGCTGACGCACCGCGCCATCAACCCGGACAATCTGTTTCGCGCCAATGCGCAACAACCGGTCACTCTGGGCCCGTTCTGGGCGGCGCCGCCGGCCAGCCTGCAGCCCGCCGTTTTCGAACCACCCTATATGGCGCGCTGCGTGCCCACGGGGCGTGGCGAGGGCACGGTGGCCGACGACGTTTATGCCCTCGGGGTTACGCTGCTGACGCTCGCCAGCGGGCGGGTGCCGCTCGCCGGCCTGGATGAGGCAACCATCCTGCGCCGCAAGATCGAGGTGGGCAGCTATGTGGCGTTGACAGCCGATACGCAGCTGCCGCAAGTGATTTCGGACCTGCTGCGCAGCATGCTGGCGGAGGATCCGGATCACCGCCCATCGCCAAAACTGCTGCTGAACCCGGAGCAGGCGCGCGCCCGCCGGATCGCGGCGCGCCCGCCGCGGCGGGCGCAACAGGCGCTGAATGTCGGCGGCCAGATGGTGTTCTCCGCGCGCGAGCTGTCGCATGCCCTCGGATTGCGACCGGACTTTGCGTACCCGTTGCTGAAGAACGGTACAGCGGAGCACTGGATCCGCCGCAACCTGGGCGACCCACAGCTGGGCATGGCGCTGGAGGACGTGACCCGCAAGCCCGCCGAGCAGAACGTGCCGGAGGATGCGCGGCATCGCGAAATGATCGTGATGCAGTCGGCCTGCGCCATCGATCCGTTCGCCCCGCTGGTGTGGCGTGGCATCGCCGTGCAGCCGGACGGCATTGCCACAGCCCTGGTGAATGCGCCGACGGAGGTGGCGGCCGCGCTGGAGGAGGTGGTGGCGGCCGAGGCGGTGGTGCCGTACCTGGATGCGCAGGAGCGGCGGCCGGAGCTGGCAGCCCAGCGCGAGGAGGCGCGCGATTTCCGCAGGTGGCTCGGGTCGCGCGGCCCATCGGGCGGGGTGAAGCGCCTGATCTACGCCGCCAATCCCATGCTGGCCTGCGCCTCGCCGCTGCTGGCCAACCAGACTGTGGTGCGCATCAACGACATGCTGCCCGCCCTGAATGCGGCGGCCGCGGCAGCCGACCGCAGCAAGCCGCCGATGGATGCGCATATCGCCGCCTTCATCGCGGCGCATGCCGATAGCACGCTGACGGGCGAGTTGATGGCGCTGAAAAGCTTTGCTGGCCCGACCGAGCGCCTGGCGGTGCTGCGCCTGTTCGGCCGGCTGGAAAACCGCCTGCAGCCCGGCCCCCTGCCCGGCCTGGGCGGCTGGCTGCTGCAAAGCGGCTTCGCCACGCTGGAAGATTGGCGCAGCCACAAGCTGCGCGGCGAACTGGAGGAAACCGTAAAACAGGCCGCGGCCGCCGGACAGATCGCCGCCATGCTGAGCCTGGTGGACGACCCGGCCGCAAGGCGAACCGACGAGGCCGGCGCCGAGGCCGCAGCCGCGCGCCTGCGCGTGCTGCAGGCGGCGTTGGACGATATCGGGACCAGTGCTGCACGCCGCGGCCGGATTGCACAAAACTTGGGCCATGAGCTGGCGACCGGGGCCGGGCTGCTGGGCGTGCTCGGCGCCGCCGTTTCGCTGGCGCTGCACTGATTGGCCCCGCCTGTTACGCCTGCCCGTGCCAAGGGCTCCATGATGTGGCTGCAGGGCGTGGGCTGCGGCGCGTTGCTGGCCTTCGCGCCGGCGATGGCGCTGCTGCTGGCCGTGCTGATGGCGCCGGCCCTGGCCACGATGGCGGCCGACATGGAGAAAGGCCGCGGCATGACACGATCGGTGGCCATCGCTTGTGCGGCCGGCGCACTCGCGCCCGCCTGGCATCTCTGGCTCGCGCATGATGAGATCGGCGCGGCGCTGGCTTTGCTGTCGGACCCGCTCAATCTGCTGCTGGCCTGGGGCGGCGGCGCCTGCGCCTGGTCGCTGTGCCAGGTGGTGCCGGCGCTGCTGCAGAGCGTGTGGAGCGTCCGCGAAGCGGTGCGCGCGCGCAAGATCGAGGCGGAGATGAAGCAGATACGCGACGAGTGGCATCTGGATGAAAAAAGCGTGGGGGAGGGCTAGATTCAGGACATCGGGTTGGCCTGGGTGGCTGGTTCGGCGGGTAGCGGGATGAACTCGCTTCGGTCGGCTTCCGGCAGCTTCATGCGACCGGCGCGCCAGTCGGCCTTGGCCTGGGCGATGCGCTCCTGCGACGAGGAGACAAAATTCCAGTCCAGGTAGCGTGGGCCAACCGGTTCGCCGCCCAGCAGCATCACGATAGACGGCTGCACGGCCTTGACCGCAATCGTCTCGCCGGCTGCGAACACCAGCATCTTGCCGGCGCCATAACTTCGGCCGTCCACCTCCACCTCGCCGGTGGCGACATAGGCCGCGCGTTCTGGATATTCGGCCGGCAGCCCAGCGGTGACGCCCTCCTGCAGCGCCCAGTGGGTGTAGAACATGGGGGAGTGGACGGCCGGTTTTGCCGCCGCGCCGAACGCCTTGCCGATGACGAGGCGGGCCGTGAGGCCCTTGCCTTCATACAGCGGCAGATCGCTCATGCCATGATGTGAGAAGGCAGGCGCGATCTCCTCCTGCCCGTCCGGCAGCGCCACCCAGGACTGGATGCCGTGCAGCCGGTCGCCTTGCAGCCGGGCGCGCTCAAAACGTTCGGAATGGGTGATGCCGCTGCCCGCCGTCATCCAGTTCACCTCGCCGGCGCGGATGGGCTGCTCGGTGCCCAGGCTGTCGCGGTGCATGATTTCACCCTCGAACAGGTAGGTGATGGTCGAGAGGCCGATATGCGGGTGCGGGCGCACATCCACCGCCTGCGGCAGGCCGGCGGGGAAATCCGCCGGGCCCATATGGTCGAAGAACACGAACGGGCCGACCATTCGGCGCTGCGCGAACGGCAGCACGCGCCCCACTTCGAACCCGCCCAGATCCTTGCGCCGCTGGTCGATCACCAGGTCGATCGCCATGCTGCCTCCACCGTTTTGCTTTGCGGCCAGCGTGACCTTCGGCATGGCATGAGGCAAGCCCCGCGCTTGCGGCGATATCCTTGCGATGCTTCACTGATCAACGAGGCGGCGGCCAGGTGTGGCGGAGCGATCCATGATAAAAGCATTTTTTGCAGCCGCGTGCCTGGTTCTGCTGGCAGACCGCGCGGCGGCGGACACTATAAGTTTTACGGTTCCGGTGACCGGCGGCTGGGTAGACTTTCCGGAAGGCAAGGAGGTTGCTGTTCCGGGATTCAGTGCGGCCCTCGGCACGCTCACCGGCGTCACCGATACGCTGGCCGGCACCGGCAGCCTCTCGCTCTCCGGCTATGGCCCCACGCCTGGCGCGTTCGAGGCCGCGATCACCAACCAGATCCTGGAAATTGGCCCGTCCGGCCGCGGGAGTTTCACCGCCAAGCCGTTCACCGTATTTGCGGGGCCGACCAGCCTTTCCGCCCAGTTCAGCTTCGATGCAATCTTCACCGACTCGCCGCTCAATCACGACGGGCAGACGATCTACGATGCCTACCTTCTTGGCTTCACGGTGCTCGATGAAACCAACGGCCTTCCGGTGCATGGGCAAGACAGCAGCCTGAGTTTCACTGCAACGCTGACCGAAACTTTTACCTACACACCGGCGGCGATACCCGAGCCAGGCAGCATGGCCCTGTTCGCGGCGTGGGCGCTGACCCTTGCGGGTTTCGTATCGGCGCGGCGCGGGATCGTAGGGTGGGCTGCTTCGCAGCCCACCAATGCGCGGCAAACGGCTGTTGCAAGCTGAGCGTGGGCGCCAATCGACCCCAAATTTCGCTGTGCACGAAGCAGGTGGGCTGCAAAGCAACCCACCTTACGGAGTGGGCAAAAAAAGCCCGGCATCATGCCGGGCCTTTCCATAATACTGGGGCGGGTATTCTCTTTAAGCCGCCTTCTCCATCCGGCGTTCGGCAACCTGCGTCCGCATCGCCTTTTGCAGCTTCTCGAACGCACGCACCTCGATCTGCCGCACCCGCTCGCGCGAGATATTGTATTGCTGGGACAGTTCCTCGAGCGTCGTCGGGTTATCCTTCAGGCGGCGCTCGATGAGGATGTGACGCTCGCGGTCGTTCAGCGCGGTCAGCGCGCCGCCGAGGAGCGCCTTGCGGCCCGTCAGCTCCTCACGCTCGGCAAGCTCCGTCTCCTGGCTTTCGCCTTCATCGACCAGCCAATCCTGCCACTCACCCTCGCTGTCGGCGCGGACGGGGGCGTTCAGGCTGTGATCGGGTGCGGCCAGACGGCGGTTCATGCTCACCACATCCTGCTCCGGCACGCCGAGTGTGGTCGCGATCTTGCTGACATGTTCGGGCCGCAGATCGCCGTCCTCGATCGCCTGCATCTGGCCCTTAAGCCGGCGCAGGTTGAAGAACAACTTTTTCTGCGCCGCCGTGGTGCCCATCTTCACCAGCGACCAACTGTGCAGGATGTATTCCTGGATCGCGGCGCGGATCCACCACATGGCGTAGGTAGCTAGGCGGAAGCCGCGATCGGGATCGAATCGCTTGACAGCCTGCATCATGCCGACATTGCCCTCGCTGATCAGCTCACCGACCGGCAGCCCGTAGCCGCGATAGCCCATCGCAATCTTTGCCACGAGCCGCAGATGGGAGGTGACAAGCTTATGCGCCGCCGCCATATCCTCGTTATCGCGCCAGGCGCGCGACAACGACAGCTCCTCCTCCGGAGTGAGCATCGGGAATTTACGGATCTCCTGCAGATAGCGGGAGAGATTGCCCTCTGGGGCGATGTTGAAAACGGCAGAGGCCACGAAAACGGCTCCTTGTATCCGAGGACGGCAAACCTGACCTACCCATTACGGCGAAGGCGGCTGTCTGGTTTCGGACCAGTTGGGGTGGAGCGCGGAGAGTTCATCACGCTGGTCCGGCTGTCCCTAAACAGGCAACGCGCCGGAGGCGTTTACCAGCAGGCACGCCCGCCTCGCTGATGCAGCATTTTATACAGGACTAACCTAGTCCGGTCAAGAGTTTGGCCTGCTTGCGCAACAAGGCTCACGCGTGTGTGACGCAGCCGTGACAAGCTTCTCCTAAGTGAGCTGGGTTAGCAAATCCTGAAAGCCGGCAGGGAGCGGCGTTTCAAAACGAAGCGTTTCGCCACTCGCCGGATGGCGAAAGCCCAGCACCGAAGCGTGCAGCGCCTGGCGCGGAAAGTCCAGGCATACGCCACGCTGCGGCTCCGGCAGGGAGCGGCTCATGGCAGGTATGCGCCGGATATAGACGGGGTCGCCCACGACCGGATGCCCGCCGGAGGCCAGATGCACCCTGATCTGGTGGGTGCGGCCGGTCGCCAGGCGGCATTCCAGCAGGCTGACGGAGGCGTGGAACACCTGGCGCGTCGCGTAGCGGGTCAGCGCCGGCTTGCCGCCGCGGGTCACCAGCGCCATGCGCTTGCGGTCGCGCGGATCCCGGCCGATGGCGCCCGCGATCTCGCCCTGCGGGGGCGCCATCAGGCCCCAGACCAGGGCAGTGTAGGCACGCTCGATGTCCCGCGCCGCAAAGGCGGCGGAAAGGGTGGCCAGCGCCGGCTCGGTTTTCGCCACCACCATCACGCCGCTGGTGTCGCGGTCCAGCCGGTGAACGATGCCGGGGCGCCGTTCGCCGCCAATGCCGGGCAGCGTGTCGCCGCAATGCGCGAGCAGGGCGTTCACCAGCGTGCCGTCCTCGTTGCCCGGCGCGGGGTGCACCACCAAGCCGGCCGGCTTGTCGAGCACAATAAGATGCCGGTCCTCGAACAGAATTTTTAGGGCAATCTCCTCCGCGCGGGGGATCGCGCTGACCGGATCTTCCTGCGTGAGTTCGTAGAGGGCGCCGGGGCGCACCGGGTCGGCCGGCTGGGTGAAGGCGGTACCATCGCGCGTGGCATGGCCACCCTCGATCAGCGATTTGACACGCGAGCGGGAGAGCGTGCCG
>Ga0116226_10002750_pt1 | contig 15412 bp, 14 predicted proteins | sample S1TSphfallax_FD_89692 | JGI IMG/M metagenome (GOLD analysis project Ga0116226, IMG submission 89692) | Host-associated microbial communities from peat moss isolated from Minnesota, USA - S1T2_Fa - Sphagnum fallax MG | ecosystem: Host-associated > Plants > Peat moss > Unclassified | place: USA...
CATCCTGGCCGGCAATTACGTTTCATCGACCAAGGTTGCGAATGCGCGTATAGAGCAGGTGGGCACGGGCATGCTGGCCGACTCGACAACGGTGGGCTGGCTGCAACACCTTTTTCTCAGTGTGCTGACATTTTGACGTAGCGTACTCGGGTGTAATGAAAAAGCGCGCTGATCGGCGCGCTTTTTTTATACTTCGGCTTCCGCATAGCGCTCGGCAATGCCGACTTCTCCGCTGGGTACAAAGATATAGCCTTTGCCCCACACGGTCTGAATATAGTGCGGCTCAGATGGATCCAGCTCGATGCGGCGACGGATGCGCCAAATCGAAACATCGAGGCTGCGGTGCGGATCGGTGCCGCGCTGTCCATGCAGCTTTTCGAATAGATGGGTGCGGTTGATCACGGTCATCGGATGATTGATGAACGTCTTCAGGAGTGCGAATTCACTCGAAGTCAAAGAAATGCGCTCGCCGTCGCGATACAGGGCACGCGTGGTGAAATCGACCTGGAAGCGTCCGAATTTGAACGGCGGCCGGCTTTCCGGTGCACTCGAAATCGGACCGCCACGCCGGCGTAGGCCGGTGCGGATGCGTGCGAAGAGTTCGCGTGGTTCGAACGGCTTGGCCATATAGTCGTCCGCGCCTAATTCAAGACCTATCACGCGGTCGATGGTCTCCGCACGCGCGCTCAGAAATATCACGGGGATCTCTTCCCCGGATGCTCTCAGGTCGCGTAGCGCGCTGAGGCCATCCTGGCCCGGCATCATCACATCCATCACGATCAGAGATGGGCGGTTGTCCTGGATGCGCTCGCGCAACTGGAGTGCATCGTTCAGCACCGAGACAGCCATGCCGTTCTGCTCCAGGTATTGCTGGACCAGGCTTCGTACTACGGGATCGTCGTCGACGACAAGGATATGTTCGCTCATGGAAGCGACATTACCGGATCACCCTGACAGATGAAAGAGTGGATATCTTTCCTGGGCTTTACGGCGGAAAGATTAAGCGGGCAGCGCCAGAAAAATGTGTCGCGATATGTCAGGTTATCGCGGTACATGTCCGACTGTTGCGCTGTGCTTGCTGTCTCAAGCTTTGGGCACTGATGCGGCTTTGGCTGGCGTGACCAGCGGATGCAGTTGATCCACCACCATCTGGCCGACCAAGCGCTTCAAAGTATTCGAAGCACTTGAATAGCGATCCGGACCGACGCCATGGACGTCGTAACGTGCAGTAACGAGAATGTGATTGCGCTGCAATAAGGTTAGATCGATCGCCGACAGATAGGGCGTGGTTTCATCCGCAAAAGTGCTTTTGCCATAGTCGATCAGCGCGTTGTACACCAGACGCGACTCGCAGCTGGGCGGAGCGGTGCCGGGGTTATAGACTTCCGACCTTACCCCGCGTTCTTCGAATGCCATTTGCAAGGCGGGCAGAAAGTCGCTCAAGGGCACATCGCTGTTGTATTCGATGCAGACCTCTCGCACCGATGCCGTGTGGCCATTGATAAAACTCGGTGGTGAATAGGCTGCTTTGGCTTCAATGCCGGCTTGAACCACCGCACCTGTCGCGCCGATCGCTGACAGCGCGGTCAAGGAGCACCCACCCGAACTGCAGGCGAGCAAGCCGGCCAATACCAGCCACAGCCAGCGTGTCGCATCGTTAAGCATAGGACGGAGCAGGTATGCCGGTTGAATTGCCGTCGTCACATCTCGGCGCGTGTGCCGCACGCAGCGTTGAATTGATTGCAAGCACCACGCTGCCCCCGGCATGAGTGCTGCGGCGCGTCCGATGTTGGCCGGATCGCGCGGATAGCGATCCGGCATCATGGTCGTCCGTGTTATGCAGTGGTATCGACGTGGGTTCCAACCGTCGCGCCCTCGTCAGCCGCGTGGACTTTGCTCTCACTGGCGTTGGATGCGGAGGTGGTCGGTGCTTCATTTTCGCTAGACGGTTTGACGCTGGGCCGTGCGCTCAAGGTCATCGGTTGCGCCGGGCTGAAATGGGTGGAGATATTCATTGTGTGCCTCGCTGAGTAATGGGAGCGTGGGGCGGATGAGTCGACGGTCACACATGCTGACCTGATGGGTGATGCGTGGTTGACATCACCCGGGCGCCAACTGGCTCTAACGGTATCCTGCCACGGTACCCATGCTATCAAAGCAAGGAGTTGCAACGTCTAACATCGACTTCTTACCGGGTGGCTATCAATCACTCGCAATCTTTCAATTGCAATATTGCGCATATCGAAACACTATTTTTGGCCGACATAGACACCATCGCCGTCGATTCGATTGAGCACTTGGAAGTCTGCCTGTGTTGGCGTTTGTGCCGTTTTCGGTATGCCGGACCAGGCGAGAACAAGTGACTCGCCCGAAAGATTTTTTTATTGCGGAGAGATGAGGGGCAAGTTGCGGAAAGAGAATATAAGAAACATCGTCGCGATGGTTGCGTTACGACGTTCTAGAATTCGTGCATGAACACCGAATTGATCCTGCCGGCCGAGCGACCACTCGGACAGGTCCGCGCCTCACTGAACAGCATGTTCGTCAGAATGACGCTGCTCTCGATCGCGGTCCTGTGTGTGTTGCAATTGGGTTGGTTTGTATTGGATACCATGCGGCCGCCGCAGGCCGGCATCGATGATGTTGCCCATCAGATCTTGATGCACTTGCAGGCCGCCAATGCGGGGCGCGTGCAGGATGACATCTATGTACCCAAGGCAGAGGGCGAGAACGAGGCGGTACCGGCGCATTTGCGCGTACCGACCGCGCCGCCCATGCATGAGCTGTTGCTGTATCTGCGCGCAAATTTGCCCAGTACGACGCAGTTGGGGATAGACGATCAAACGCCACCGCATCTCTGGGTACGCTTTCCGGGTAGTACGCAGTGGCTGGGCACGCAGATCAATTTACCGCAGTCGCACTATTGGGTCGATGTGCTGAGCATGTTGGCGGCAGCCTTGATACTTTCGCTGCTGGCGACCTGGCAGTTGCGCCGCCCCCTGGCCTGCATGGCGGAGGCTGCACGAGCCTTGTCCATGGGCGGATGTCAGGAACCGGTCGGTGAGCAAGGGCCGCGTGAATTGCGCGAATTGATACGTGCATTCAACACCATGATGCGCCGGCTCGAGAATTCGGACGGTGAGCAAGCCATGCAGATGGCCGGCGTCGTGCACGACCTTAAGGCGCCATTGACGCGGTTGAAGCTACGCGCCAGCGTGATGGTGGCACCATCCGAGCGCGCGGATCTGATACGCGATATCGATACCTTGACGCATATCGTGCATCAGTTCCTGACGTTCACAGCGAAGTCGACGCAGGGTGGTCCGCTGGTGGAAGTCGATCGTTTCTTGCGTGAGCAGTTTCCCGAAGAGCCTGCGCAAGGCGGTTTATTCAAGCTTGATTTGCGTGCCGGCGCTGCGTTACGCGTCCCGCGCATCACCTTGGATCGCGTGTTGAGCAATCTGGTGGATAACGCGATTGCTTATGGCGAGCCGCCGATCGAGATCACGACCGAGCGCGCCGAGGACGGTTGGCGCATCGCCGTGAGTGATCATGGTGCCGGTTTGAGCGAGGCCGATTTTGCGGCGGTGGCCAAGCCATTTGCGCACGGCGACGCTAGCGGGCGCGCCGAGGGGCACTACGGTCTGGGTTTGGCGATCGTCAGTCGACTGGCGAGGGATCTGAATGGTCGCTTGGAGCTGGTCAATTTGGAGCAAGGTGGGTTACGGGCAACGCTGATTTTGCCTGCCTCTGTGAGTCGTTCGCGCTAGCGCGGCCAGACTTGGGATGAACCGGTGGCGCACCGGTATGAAATACATGCCGAGTGCATCGGCGAGGTTGGGGAGTAACGCAACATGCAAATCAGCAGCGTGTCGAATCCGATGACCTATCCGCTGACCGCGAACAACGCGGGCGGCGGTGGCGTGCAATCCAAATGGTCGCAAGCGCAAGCGGCCAATGCCGATGACGCGGATGATGCCGATGGCCCGGAAGAGGCATCACCGGCGCATGTCTCTGGGTCCTCGAGCCAAAGTGGTGCAGGCGGGCCTAGCGCGATCGTTCAATTGAGCGATGCGGCCACGGCCGGTAACGATTCCGATTCGGATACCGATTCCTCCGACGACACAGCGCAACTGACCCATGACGGCAGCGCTACGCTGACTGGTACAGAGAGCGGCGTACCAACGTCGGACGCTACGGGCAGCACGGCCGGCACGGATGCATCGCCCGTCAAATCACTGACCTATGGCGCACTCGGTTTGGAGAGTCCCGCTGAGCAGGCCACCGATAATGATTCTTTCTACACGGCCGGTCGCTGGCTGGCGGCCGCTGTCACGATCGGCGGACTGATTTCTTTATTTGCCTGAGCGACACCCGCAATGGGTGTCGCGCGTGCGGCAATGCCCAACGCCCATCTGGCGACATCTCAATTCATCAATGCAGGCTTAGTGGCACAGTACGGTACAAGTGACCGCCGTCACGCCTGCGACTGAGCCGAGCAACGCGCCCAGCGCGAAAGTTTCGGTGGAGGTCGCGCAACCTTGGAGGTTGAGCGTGCCTGCGAGCGCGACGAGGGCCAGCAGACGCCGTGCCGTAATCGGGCGCCGGTCGGTGCGGGGTTTCTTGTGCGAGAAGTATGAAGACATACCCGTAGCATCCTTGGACGGTTGAACGGAGCCAGCCCAACATCGTGGCGGCCTGCCTGATTCTGATTGTCCACGGGCTGCAAGCAGGATGAGCGGCCGAAAAGATGGCGCTATCCGCAGATGCTTTCAGAGGCTTTCCAAGCCTGTGCGCGACTTTTCGCGCAAGGTGTGAGGGCGGGATGCTGGACAGCGAGGGTTGGCTTGAAGCGCGGCGAGTTAACGCGAGTGCGTCAGAAGAACCTGCCTAATTCGCGCGCAAGTTCATTCAATACGCTCATTTCGCGCGGCAGTATCTTGCGTACCCGGGCCTTGTCGTTCCAGTCGCCGTAGAGCAACGCGACCGCGCGTGTCCCGCTGCGCACGGGCAATAACACAAAGCCTTGTGCGTCGGGTAGCGTATCGCGGAACCAGGCCGGAATATGCGCGCTGAAATTCGGCGCGTAGGAATTCTCGATAAAGATGCCGACGGAATTGGCGATAGCCAGATGAAACACGTCGGGGGCGAACTCTTCGGTGAATTGCAGTTGTGGCAGACGCGCATCGATATCCGCGCCCAAGCCCAAAGGTGCGACGAAACCGCCGGCCTTGGGATCGCGCACGAAGACCACTGTGCGTGAGAAATTCAGGCTCGACAGCATCGCTTCCAGCGCCATCGTGAACACCTTGGCGCCCCGGCTTTCCGGCGGCAGACTGCGCAACTCGTCCAGGCATTCGCGCAAGTGGCGCTCGGCGTCGCGGATCTTCACCTCGGCGGTCTGCGCCAGCAGCGTGTCGATCTCTTTCAAATAACGCGTGCTGCCGCTATCCAGGGCGAGTTCCGCCGGCAATCCGCTGAGCACGGCGGTATCGATCTGCAACACCTCGCTGTAGTGCGCGGCAACCTGCTCGATGGCCGCCTGCGCCGACGCGGTATCGGTCTGCGCACGGGTCAGCAAGGTCGACACGTCGGTTGCGAAGTTGGTGATGGCGCGCAGCCGATGAATTTCGGCACTGGTTTCCTGGTCGCGTTCCGGCGCAAAGGTCTGCATGCCGGCATGGATCAGCGGCGGCAGGCCCCAGCGCTCCGCGGCCAACAGGCCAAGTTCTTCAAATGTGATGCCCAGCACTTCGCGGCTGGCGTCGTCGTCGCTGCGCTGTTTGCGATCGATCAGGGTAAGGATGGCGTCCCATTCCTGTTCGAGATAAAACAGACACAACAAGCGGCCCAGCTGGCGCATCAGGGTGCATACCACGGCCTGCTCGCTGCCGCTGATGTCCGTCGTGTCGGTGATCTTGCGGGCGATATGGCTGGCCAGCATGACCCGATTCAGCTCGAGCTTGGCATCGATCTGCTTGATGCGGGATAGCGCCTGGTGAAAGTGGTCGACCAGTTTGAGGCCAATGACCAGATGCCCGACTACATCCATGCCCAATATCATCAGGGCGCGCGACACCGTGGTGGTATTGCGGCCGAATGAGATGTACATCGCGGAATTCGCCAGGCGCAGGACTTTTTGCGTGAGGGTGAAGTCGGACAACACGACTTGAACCAGCGCGGTGAAATCACCGTCATCGTTCTTCATCGCGGAGATGGTCGCGCGCAAGGTATTCGAAAGCAACGGGAACTCGCCCCGTTCATTCATGCGGGCCCAGAGTTTCTCGAGCAGTGCGTCCTGGTCGTCAGTTTTCGGCACGTAATGAACGCTGAAAGGTATTCTGGAGCGATACAGCAAGCGTGCGATATCGCGTTCGTTCTTGGAGGAAGCGAACAAGTGTGAAGTATCGGCGTATCGGCGCAAAAGTTCTGACATTGCTCCGAATTATATCTATCCGCAAAAATATGTCTGCAATTGTTGTGGATAGAAACCAATTTTTGTTTATAAAATCGGTAAAGCCCCCCGTGCTTTGACTTCGCGCAGCGATAAAACGGATTCGACCGAGGTCACGCCCGGCAGCGTGCGCAATACATCGCGCATAAATATCCCGTAATCTGCCAGATCGCGCGCGACCACTTCAAGCAGATAATCGGCACTGCCCGAAATATTGTGGCAAGCGACGATGCGCGGGAGCGCCAGCACTTCGCGCTCGAACCGGTCCGACAAGCTGCGATCGTGGGTAGCAAAGCGCACCTGAACGAAAGCCACAGCCCCGATCCCGATGGCAGCCGGCGCCAGCACGCCCTGATATCTTTCAATATACCCCTCATTTTCGAGTCGCTTCAGGCGGCGCGCGCAGGGCGTCTCGCTCAGCCCCACGCGCTCAGCCAGCACGGCGTTTGCGACGCGCCCGTCACGCTGTATCTGAGCCAGGATCTCCCGGTCTATCTTGTCCAAGGCACGCATGAGCGCATTACTCTAAATAGTAGTCATATATTGAAGTTTAGCGCTAAAGTTACGCTGGTTGGCAGTGAAACATGCATGACGGCACTCTGACTTCGCCGGCAAACTGTCGCTCCAATCATGAAGAGGGTGGTCAGATGTCGGTGCAGATCCTGGGGGCGTATATGCTCGCGCTGTTGATCGTTTTCATTCTGCCCGGGCCGGATATGGCGCTGATACTGCAAACCAGCGCTGCCGCCGGGGCCAGGCGCGGCATGTTGGTCGCGGCGGGACTGGCGTGTGCCCGCACCTTGCATGTGACCTTATCGGCTTGCGGCGTCGCCGCCTTGCTGAGAGCCAAACCCGAACTCTATACGCTGGTGCGCCTGATAGGCGCCGTCTATCTTGCCTATGTGGCCTGGCACATTCTGCGCTCCGGCGCTTTTATGCCCTCCGCCAGCACGGAAACGGTACCGGGACGGCCTGCCGCCACCTTCTATAAAGGCATGCTGTCCAATCTGCTCAATCCCAAGGCACTGTTGTTCTGTTCTGTGTTGATGCCGCAGTTCGTGCGCCCCGAAGCCGGTCATGTGCCGGCGCAGGTGGCATTATTGGGCGCGCTGTTGGTGTGGGTCGGTTTCTCGCTCGACACGGTCTACGCGCTGGGCGCCTCCAGGCTCGCGCGTTGGCTTGGCCGTCATCCCGGGGCGCAATTCGTGCAGCGATGGACTTTCTCGGCCGTGTTATTCGCTTTTGCGCTGCGCCTGTCGTTGGATTGATGCCGGCCTAAGCCATACGGCCGGGCTTGGATGGGCTGGCCAGGCGGGTAGGGTGTGCGCTCCACGCCTTACCCGCCGGTCAATTCGCGCTCGCCACCCGACGTGTCGTGAGGTTGTTTGAGAGGCAAAAAAATAAGTCGTAATAATTTCCGTCGCCGCTGAAAACAAGTTTTGGGGTATTCCTGTTACTTTAGCCCCGGGACACTGTGACCCGTTCGTAAGCGATTTGTCTCGCATACCACCGGTCCTGGACGGATTTACGATTTTTGCTTCAATGACACGACCGGCTACGATGCCCCACGACACCCAGCCGGCCACCGCGGAAGATTTGTTTGCGCTTGGCAACGCATTTTCCGCCCGTGGCCAATTCAACGATGCGATCGCCTGCTTCGACCGCGTGCGGGTACTGCGGCCGTTCGATGCGCGCGTCTATAACAACCTCGGTGCCGCCCTCTCCCGGGTCAATCGCTTGCCCGAGGCGCTTGCGCGCTATCGCGAGGCCGGTGCACTCGATCCGAATAGCGCGGACGTCCATCACAATCAAGGCTGCACCCTCGAACAATTGCATAGGCTCGAAGAGGCTACCTTATGCTATGCCGAGTCGGTGCGCTTGAATCCGAACGCTGATGTGTCGTACAACAATATGGCGAATTGCCTGCACGCACTCGGGCGCTTCGAGGACGCCCATCGCGCATACCGGCAAGCGATCCGGATTGCGCCACGTAACGGCATGTATTACCGGAATTTTGTGCAGTCCAAGCGCCTCGCCGCCGACGATCCTGTCTTTATATCGATGACCCAGCTGCTGCGGCATGCCGATACGCTGGACCCCGAGAATCAGGCCCAACTCCTGTTTGCCTATGGTCAGGCGCTTGACGATCAGGGGCGCCACGAGGCGGCTTTCGAGTATTTCGTCAAGGGTAACGCGCTGAAGCGCCAGACGGTCGCCTATAACGAAGCGCTGACGCTGGACCTGATCGAGCGCATGCCGCGCCTGATCGACGCCGATTTATTGAAAGCCAAGGAGGGTTTGGGCGATCCCTCGGCGGCGCCGATTTTTATCGTCGGCATGCCGCGTTCGGGCTCGACCCTGATCGAACAGATTCTGGCCAGCCATCCGCAGGTCTATGGCGTCGGCGAGCGCCCTGATTTTGCCCACGCGCTGTCGCGCGCGATTGGTTCTCCAGCCGATGCACCTCAGCATATCGAGGTCGACGACCTTGGCGCGCTGAGTGCTGCGCAACTGGCCCCGCTGGGCGCGGAGTATGTCCAGCGCGTGCGCGAGTCGGTGCATGACGCCGATGCAGCAGGATTTTCCCGGATTACGGACAAATATCCGTTCAACTACATCCACCTGGGCCTGATTCATATGGCGCTGCCGAATGCCCGCTTCATTCATAGCCGGCGCGCACCCATCGAAACCTGCCTGTCGAATTTCTCGCGCCTGTTTCACGATGTGCCGTTCAGCTATGATCTGGCCGAGTTGGGGCGCTACTACCGAGCGTATGATGGTTTGATGGCGCACTGGCGCACAGTGCTGCCGCCGGGCGTATTGCTCGAAGTGCAATATGAGGATCTGGTCGATGATCTGGCCGGCAATGTGCGGCGCATGCTCGATCATTGCGGTTTGCCATGGGACGACCGCTGCCTGGAGTTCCATCGCACCCGGCGGCAGGTCATCACAGCCAGTGCATCGCAGGTGCGCGAGCCCATCTATCGCACTTCGCTGAATCGCTGGCGGCCGTCGCCAGCCGCTTTGCAACCGCTGTATGACGCGCTGGGACCGGAACTCGGGGCGCACGACCCTCACGGAGCCGATACATGAGCGACGACGATCGCGTACCGCACGCCGGTTCCCATGTCCATGCGCAACATCTGACGGTCGACCGGGCCCAACGAGCGGCGCTGAAAGGTCAGCAGCCCTGTGTGATCTGGATGACAGGTTTGTCGGGCGCAGGCAAATCGACCCTGGCCAATTTGCTGGAATCGCGCCTGGCGGCGCTTGGGCGCCACAGCTATATTCTGGATGGCGACAATCTGCGGCATCGTCTGAATCGCGATCTGGGCTTCAGCGAAGTCGATCGCACCGAGAACATCAGGCGTGCGGCGGAGGTCGCTCGCCTGATGATAGACGCTGGCCTGATCGTGGTGGTGGCGCTGATTTCGCCGCTGCGAGCCGATCGTCAGATGGCGCGCGAGATCCTGCAGCAGGATGCGTTTCTCGAAGTCTTTATCGATGCGCCGCTGGCCGTCACCGAAGCGCGTGATCCCAAAGGACTTTACAAGAAGGCGCGCGCGGGACAGATCAAACAATTCACCGGCATCGACGCGCCCTACGAGGCGCCGTTGGCAGCCGATCTGGTGATCGACACCTGCCATCTTTCGGCCGAGGCCGGTGTCAGTGCCTTGCTCGACCTGCTGGTGCGCCGCGGGGTCTTGCCGAATCGCTGAATGCACAGCTTGGCATCTGGCCGAGCGCTGTGTTCTACTCGCCTTATTTGCGTGCCACCACAATGCGCTTCGCCATCACCGGGGTAGACCGCTCGTTCAGTATCTTCGAGGCTTTTCTCCAAGCCGGCTGGGAGCCGCTGAAAGTGTTCACGGCGCCAGTCGACGACTACCACGACCACCATATCAAACTGGTGACCCGGGCGAATGCGCTGAAGATACCGATCCAGCTGTCGCGCATCACCGACGACGATCTGTATCAACTCGGCGCGGCCGGTTGCGAGGTGCTGGTGGTCAGCAACTACGGCTGGCGTATCGGCGATTGGGCGCGCTATCTGCCGCATGCAATCAACTTTCACCCTTCCTTGCTACCCGATGCGCGCGGGCCTTATCCCATGGTGCGCGCCATTTTGCGCGCGGAGCCGCATTGGGGCGTGACGTGCCACAAGGTGTCGGCAGAGTTTGACGCCGGTGATATTCTGACCCAGTCCGCTTTCGCGCTGCAGGACGATGAAACCCTGGACAGCCTCAATCTAAAGATCGAAATCGCCGCCGGTCGCCTCGCAGGGCGGGTTGCGCGCGACTTCAAGACCCTTTGGGCGCAGGCGCGACCTCAAGAAGGCGGCAGCTATTGGGGTAAATTCACGGACGCTGAGCGCACCCTGGATTTCAATCAGCCGGTCGCCGATATTCTGCGCGTGGTGCGGGCCTTTGGCTGGATCGAATGCCTGGCCAGACTCGATCGGCATACCGTCTATGTGCGGCGCGCGGTAGGCTGGGTCGAAGCGCATGCGCACCAGCCCGGCACCGTGGTCTACGAGCAGCATAGGCAGAAAGTCGTGGCGGTGGCCGACGGCTACGTCGGATTGATCGAGTGGAGCGCCTTGCAGCCTGGCGGCGAGCGCCATATCGGACGCTAACATCAGTCCGCACGCCATGCGCCGGGCCACTCAACGCCGTCCCACCCAGTCCCGCTCAGTCCCGCTTAGTCCCGCTTAGTCCCGCTTAGTCCTTAAGCATCATCGCGCCGCGGCTTATCCTATACTTGCCATTCCACGCTTGAATGCCAGGAGCATGCATCATGACCACGCAGGATAAGACGGTACGGCAGGAAACCGATTCAATGGGCAGTGTGGCGGTCGCGGCCGACCGTTACTGGGGCGCGCAGACCGAGCGGTCGGTGCATCATTTTCCGATTGGGGTCGCCCGCTTTCGTTGGCAGCGTCCGGTGATACGCGCCCTCGGCATACTCAAACAGGCGGCGGCGCGCGCTAACGCCGAACTGGGCGAACTGCCGCCCGACGTGGCCGAATTGATCGAGCAGGCCGCTCAGGAGGTGATAGACGGCAAGCTCGACGCGCATTTTCCGCTGGTCGTGTTTCAGACCGGCTCGGGCACCCAGTCGAATATGAACGCGAACGAGGTCATCTCGAATCGCGCCATCGAGCTTGCCGGCGGCGAACTCGGCAGCAAGAAGCCGGTCCATCCCAACGATCATGTGAATCGCGGCCAGTCTTCCAATGATACCTTTCCTACCGCGATGCATATCGCCGTGGCCGAACAGATCGTCGACCGCTTGTTGCCGGCCGTCAGTCATCTGCATGACACGCTGGCCGCCAAGGCTGCGGCCTTCGACGGGATCGTCAAAACCGGTCGAACCCATCTGCAGGACGCAACACCGATTACGCTGGGCCAGGAAATCGGCGCCTGGGTGGCGCAGCTTGAGTTCGGCCTCGAAACCGTGCGCGGCACGCTGCCCGGCGTGTACGATCTGGCCATCGGCGGCACCGCGGTTGGCACCGGTCTCAATGCGCATCCGCGTTTTGGCGAGCGGGCAGCCCACTATATTGCGACCCTGACCGGTCAGCCCTTCCGCTCGGCGCCCAATAAATTCTTCGCGCTCTCGGCGCACGACGCCCTGGTCAATGTGTCGGCAAGTCTACGTACGCTGGCAGGTGGCCTGATGAAGCTCGCCAACGACGTGCGCTGGTTGGCCAGTGGCCCGCGCTGCGGCATCGGCGAATTGATCATCCCCGAGAATGAGCCCGGCTCGTCCATCATGCCGGGCAAGGTCAATCCGACCCAATGCGAAGCGCTGACCATGGTTTGCGTGCAGGTGTTCGGCAACGATGCGGCAGTCGCGTTCGCGGGCTCGCAAGGCAACTTCCAGCTCAATGTCTATAAGCCGGTGATGGTGCACAACGTGCTGGAAAGCATCGAACTGATTGCCGATGCTTGCGCGGCTTTCGATGAATTCTGCGCTGCCGGCATCGAACCCAATCTGCCGAAAATCGAAGAAAATCTGGCCAAGAATCTGATGCTGGTGACCGCGCTGAATCGTCATATCGGCTATGACAAAGCGGCGCAAATCGCGAAGAAAGCGCACAAGGAAGGCACCACGCTGCGCGAGGCCGCGCTCGCGCTGGGGTATGTGCCGGCTGAACGTTATGATGAATGGCTGGCGCCGCTGGAGATGACGCGTCCCAGCGCGTAAGGTCGCGCCCATGGTGGCTGCGCTAGCCGCCATAGGCTTATTCCATCGGCGGCGGCACGCTGGCGCGTGTATGCAGCACGATGTGGCGCAACTTGCGCACGATGAAGACGGCGGCAAGTCCCGCCAGCGCGGTCAGTAACAGACCGACATGGATGGCGCTGACCAGTATCGTGCGACAGGTTTCAAGCAATGCGGCGCCCGACATCAGCGCGTGATCCGTATGGGCCAGGTCGCTCAGCAAACTTTGTTGCGCGGTGGGGTCGACCAGCAAGCGCGGGTCGATCAGGCGTGTGCGTAATGTTGGTGCCTGAGCGCCCCCCAAACGCGCCAAGGTGGCGCTGACACCGGACGCGTAGTGGTGCGTCACCAGCGCTCCGATCACGCTGGTGCCGAGCATGCCGCCCACCATGCGGGTCGATTGCATCAACGCGGTGGTAATACCGAAACGCTCGCGTCCGGCGATCTCCTGCACGAAGATATTCATGTTGTTCAGCACAAAGCCCAGCCCCGTGCCGCCCGCCATCATCGACAACTCCAACAGCCAGTGACCGCTGTATTGGAAGGTGGCGGCGGTACCCAGGCAGGCGCACAGCATCAACGTGAACCCCACGCTGAGTATCAGGGTCGGCTGTTTCAGCCGCACCACAATGTGCGTGTTGAGTATGCTGCCGACGGCGATAAAGGCGGCCAGGGGCGTGGCCAACAACCCCGCCTCCTGCGGCGACAGGCCGAAACCGCCCTGCAGCAGCAGCGGCGCAAAGAAGATCAGCGAAAACATCACGAAGCCGGACAACATGGATAGCGTGAACAAACGCACGATATCGACATGGCGGAACAGATCGAGCGGGATGATGGGATGCGAGGCACGCGCTTCAACCCACAGCAGCGCGGCGCCTGAACCGAGTATCAGCGCGGCGAGAGCGAGATTGGACTGCGACAGGCCGCTGGCTGGCAGACCTTCCACCAGCAGCTGCAGGCCACCCAGGGTCAGGGCGATCAGCGCGGCGCCGGTGATATCCAGATTGATCCGCCCCGTATGGCTGCCCTTGAAGGCGGGCAGGTAGCGGCCGATGCAATACAGGCTGGCGGCGCCAACCGGCAGGTTGATATAAAAGGTCGAGCGCCAAGTGTAATGTTCGCTCAGAAAGCCGCCCAGCGACGGCCCTGCCGCGGTGCCAATGCCATACGCGGCGGCCAGCACCACTTGCCAGCGCACCCTTGCGCGGGCATCCGGAAATAGATCGGGGATGGACGCGAACGCAGTGCCCACCATCATGCCGCCACCGAAACCCTGCAGCCCGCGTGCGACCACCAGCGTCAGCATCGAATCGGCGCAACCGCACAACATCGAGGCCGCGACAAACAGCAACACCGATGCCACCACAAAGCGCTTGCGGCCGAAGTAGTCGCCCAGACGCCCGAAGATGGGTACGGTGACGACCGAGGCCAGCAAATAGGCTGTGGCTACCCAGGCATAGTATTCGAAGCCCTTCAGCTCCGACACGATGGAAGGAAGTGCGGTGCTGACCACCGTTTGATCGAGTGCCACCAGCATATTCACCAGCGCGATACCGAGCATGGCCATCAAGGCATGCCGAAACGGCAATTGATGGGGCACATCGACGGGCACCGTCTGCGGCGGCGTCGGTAAAGCGGATTCGGGCATTGGCGGGCGGGAGCAGACTATCGTCATCGGCGGCGCGGTCGCAGAGAGGCCTGCGACACGATACACGCGCCAAGTTGTCCGACATTGTAGCGTGGGCCACCGCTGTCGCGCCGCAATCGGGGCGCAATACCGGCGCAATATTGTCTCAATAGTTGGAATCGGCCACCAAGCTGTCAGGCAACTGGCAATTCTGTCAGCGCGCGGGCGATCCCGACTAAGGGTTAGAATGGTGCATCGCAGCAAGCCCCGTTGTTTTGGGATACAGTATGCCTCTCGACGAATAAGGATATTCGTCGTGGGAATGAGCCCCGGCGTAGCGCCGATGCCCGTCACAGCCTGCAGATATCGGAGGACGTATGCCCCAGACCCGCATGACCGCGACACTTGCTTTCTCGGATGGTACGCCCAGTGTGGAACTGCCGATTATCCAGGGCACCATGGGTCCGGATGTGATAGACATCCGCAAGCTGCATGGGCAGACCGGGCGCTTTACTTACGATCCGGGCTTTATGTCGACGGCCGCCTGTAATTCGGCGATCACCTATATCGATGGCGACAAGGGCGAACTGCTGTATCGCGGCTACCCGATCGAGCAGCTGGCGGTCAATGCCGACTTCCTGGAAACCTGCTATCTGTTGTTGCACGGCGAATTGCCGAATCAGGAGCAGAACGCCGAGTTTGTCGAAGTGATCACGCGACACACCATGGTGCATGAGCAGATGCAAACCTTCTTCCGAGGTTTTCGTCGCGATGCGCATCCGATGGCCGTGTTGACCGGTTCGGTCGGCGCCTTGTCGGCGTTCTATCATGACTCCTTGAATATCAACGATCCGCATCACCGCGATGTGTCGGCGACACGCATGATCGCCAAGCTGCCGACGCTGGTCGCGATGGCGTATCGCTACACGCATGGTTTGCCGGTGGCTTATCCGCGTAACGATCTGTCGTATTGTGCGAACTTCATGCACATGATGTTCTCGGAGCCGGGGCAGCCGTATCAGCCCAACGACGTGCTGGTGCGCGCGCTCGACCGTATCCTGATCCTGCACGCCGATCACGAACAAAACGCATCGACCTCGACC
>Ga0116226_10002752_pt1 | contig 15403 bp, 7 predicted proteins | sample S1TSphfallax_FD_89692 | JGI IMG/M metagenome (GOLD analysis project Ga0116226, IMG submission 89692) | Host-associated microbial communities from peat moss isolated from Minnesota, USA - S1T2_Fa - Sphagnum fallax MG | ecosystem: Host-associated > Plants > Peat moss > Unclassified | place: USA...
GATCTACCACCATAAAAAAACTAGGTTTTTTTTACTAGGAAATTTGGTCGAAAGGTACCAAAATGGCCCTTGTCTAACTTGACCAAAGTGCCATCTTGGACAAGTTGTTTTAGACCTAGCCATTTTGATTAAGTCTTTTTTGGTGGTTTTTTTGGTTGGTTTTTTATTGGATCTTTGTACTATCTTTTTTACTAGTCAACAATAATTTGATAACAAATATGATTTAATTTTTAAATGATAAGTATATATAAAATATAAAATATAACATATAATTATTCTAATCATATTTATTTATTTATTAATAACTTTAACTACCTATATTACCTAATAATTAATGTACAATATAAAATAGAGTAATTACCTACCTACCTTATTTAGCCAACACCCCCTAAACTACTTAGTTTAGGCTAGGAAACCAACTTTAGAAGTTTATACTTACTTGCCTAGGATAATTATTTAAGTTGCATAAACTGAAAGTAACCTAAGTAGCCAATGTTGTATGTATGATGACTTGAATTCCTCACCTCCATTTTAAGGAGTCAAGTCCTTACCATTAGACTACCACTTCAAAAGTTGAAAACTTTTGTCATATATTGTAATAAATGTAAATGATTTTTTTGTTTTGATGTACATATTGTAACATTCATTAATGAACTTCAATATTTTTGTATTGCTTATTTAAATAGTAGGTTATACCACGTACCAAGTATCTACCTAGATAACATGCAAGTACTTACACCTAATAAATTATTACATGCTTTTAATTCAATTAATAAATAATTAATAAAAATACATAACAATGATTGATTAGTGATTATCAATTATAAATAAACAAATAAATAATATCAATCATTAATAATTGATTATTTCCTATCAATTGATAAATATTAAATAAATATTATTTGTTAATAATTAATAATTATTCAATATAAATGTTTGATTATTGAATGTTTCCTATGAAGTATTAAATATCAAAAATTGAATAATTAATAATATACTATTAATTACTGATTTTTCAAATTTTAATTACTAGTTATTTATTATTTAAATAATATTGATGATTTACTATAAATTAATAATTATCAATTAGCATGTATCAGATTATTAATAATTAGAAAATTAGTTTAAAATATTCATTCATCAATAATTATTAACAATTATATATTGACTATTATAAATTACTATCAAATACTATCAAATATTAGCCAAAACATTAGATAAAATTGATAATTTGCTAATAATAATCAATTCAAATAACAACTAGATTGATAAATTAGTTATTGGTTATTAACACTAAAGGAAATCTGGAAAAAAACAATTACCATTTACAACTATTTTTTACTTGCAAAAAACCATTTGCTATTAAAAATTGCCTAGTTGTATTAGACATTGGTTGCAAATGTGCATGAAGTCATTGGTCAACAAATACTTCACCATTTGTATACTATTGTATGCCATTGATATATTACCATAAAAATTGCCTACTTGCATAATAACATGTGACAATTGAATTTTTAAAAAAATTGTTTTAAAAATAAATAATGATTCTTTGTTGTTTAATTTAAATGGTTTTAAATTGTGACACATGACATAATACCAATTGCCATTTAACATTTTTGAATTTTGGTAAAACCAAATAAAAAATCAATATTTATATAGGTAGGTGGGAATAGATAGGTAGGTAAGAAAGTATTAAAAACCTTTTTAGGTTTAGCCTTTGGGGTTAAAATTTTAAAAAGGTTAAATTCCTTTGGCTCATTTGAATTGACATGTGTTTTTTTAATGTGTAATTATAGGACAAAGCCTCCTCTTTATATATTTCTTAAAATGGAAGTTAAGGACAAAACATATGGGATGAAAATTGAAGTCGTATATTAGGTTGCAACTAAAAAGTTTATTTCATATGTTTTGTCTTCCTTTTTATTTTTAAAAATAATATAACTAATTACACAAGTGACCAACTAATTATTTAAATAATTAAATAAAAAATTCATTTAGTTATACATTATTAATTCATAATTCATTAACAAAAAAAGACTAAAATAATACCTAATTAAGCAAATTATAACATATAAAATTTCATTAATAACTTTTAAATATAAAACTAAATAACTAAAATATCAGCCAATTCATGGTCAGTTATTATTTAGATGTTAATTATTACCTCATAATTTAATTATAAATTATAAAATTATTATTTAATTAAAATTATTGTATTATTTTAAAATAAAATTAGTTTGACTAATCAAATCAATAACTAAAATAATCAATAATCAATAATTAATATCTATGTAATACACATTTAACAAAATTATTAATTATATATATATATTTTATGAATAGAAATAAATAAATGATTTAAAAAAAAATTAATAATGAAATAGCCAACTTATTAGTTATTAGACTTCATTTATATTTCAATAATTAAAAAATTAAAAAATTAAGATTTAAGTAATAAATAATTGAATGAATTATTTTAGGTTAGTAATTATCATGCTGAAATAATAATAATAATATTATTATTATTATCATTATCTGATTAATAATTATTAACTAACCAATAATCAACTAACTAATGAGTTATAAGTAATTGATCGATAGTTCATATATATAAATAAATAAATAACTAATATATTGAATAATTATGAAATATTAACTATAAATACTAAGTATGAACTATTAGTTATCAATTACTACAAATAATTGGAACTATTTAATCATGATTAATTAATAAATGGGTAGTAATTTATGTTAGGTAAATAAGTAAACAAGTATATATAGGTAGGTATGTAGATTTTGTTTAAATACAATCTAAATACAACTTTATAAATACACCAATGGAAACAGACCCCTATTATACCCCTAATATAACTTACCAAAAGCACACAAACTTTTTAAAATCTTCCTAATACACCTTTGTATACCACTAGGGGTCATCTTGACACCTTAGAGGTGTAACTAATGGGACATATGAACATGATCATGGATGAAAACAATGTTAAAGTATAGGATGAAAAAATTATTAGTTGCAAATGTAGTTGTAGCATAGTTGCAAGAATGGTCAAGGGTGCAAAATAGTTGTAAAACCAATAAGAGCTAGTTGTAAATGACAATTAATTGCATGTAGTTGCAAATGCATTGCTTACATTTTGGGGGATTTCTTCTAGTGTAATTACCATTTATTTGGTGATTAAATAATTATATAAATTATTAATCATAAATTATTGAGTATTAACTATCAATTATTAAATATTATCTAATTAATGTACTAAGTTTAAGTACCTACTAGGTGTAATATGCTTAATGTAGGGCCTACTAGCTATGAACTTAAGTTTAGTATGTGCCTTAGGTAAAATAAACTTCTAGGTTAAGTAGCCAAATTAATATGGTTGATTGGACTAAGTGTCAAATTAAAATGGCCAATTTGACTAATTGTAGGTCAAATCACATTATGATCCCCTTTGGTAAATGTGAACATTTTAATCAAGTTGTACCTTTTGAAAAGTCACATTATTTCATAATGTACCTACTTATGTCCTACCTACTTATCTACCTACCTACCTATCTATTTATTTATCTACCTACTTACTATTTACCTACATACCTACTTATAGTTTACATAAGTAGGTATGTACATTTAAAAACATAGGTAAATAGGCATGTGTACCCACCTATCAACCTAGTTAGGTAACTACTAACCTACTTATGAAAAAATTTGAAGTTCAATTGCTATTATACACATTGATAAAAAATTTCATGGAAGTTTTTTAAAACATGTTAAATGTAGTTGGTATCATAATATTTTACAAAGTAATGGGGTGGTTTGATGGCCAAGTGTGGAACCAAAGAGACCAAGGATTAATCCCCTTTACCAACATATATTATGTGGAATATGTATATTCCTATATATACCTTATACATGTTTGTAAATGTATAGTACTTAGGTGGGTTGTGGATAAGTAGGTTGGAGGCTATGGTGGGTAGGTAGGTAGGTATGTACTTCCTATTTATTTATTTTTAATATTTTTATATATACAAATTGAGTTATTTTTTAAATTAAAGTTTTTTGGTTGCCCAATTTTTTGTCCAATTTCATTAGTTAAAAAGACCATTTCACGGTTAGTAAAAAACACCATTAGTCTAGTTGGATGTGTTCAAATCAACTTCTTTAATATAACTAAAGGGTCGAATTGACTAAATGTCAAAGTGATTGGTTTTTGGTTTATTTTCCAATCAAATAAACCATGATTTATTGTAATGATTGTTTTTTTCACAAATTAGTTAAAAGGTTTTTTTCTTTTTACTAAAAAATGGAATTCTTTGCTCCTCAATACTAAAAATATTTTCTATTAAACTTTTAAAAATATTCAAAATTCATGAAAAGTTGCAACAATATATGTCATAATTTCATCATGTTCAAATTTGCATTTTCAAACTTTTCAAACTTTTTTTCCAAATATGCATCAATTTTAACTAATTCTACCAAGTTACAAGGGGATTTAAAATTAACCTTATAAGGTCATAGGACAAATTTTGTTCACAAAAATCAACTTTTTAATTTTTTTTGATGCAAACATTTCCTTAAATTAATAATTATTTCTTTTCTTTTCCTACTTCTTCAAAAGGGAAAGAAACAAAATTAGAATTCCATAAACCTTTTTTTATGTTGGAAACTTAACTAATTAATTCAAGAAGAACACTTAAATCCTTTTCCATTAAATTATTAGAGGAAGTTGAAATTTTGAATTCAAATTCATCGATATGGTAGAATATACATCATTTGGTAACCAATGACCCCAAGATTGATTTAAAACACAAACATATATAGTAGGGGAGAAATTTAATCAATAATAATTTGGGCAAATGTGCCATGTGAAAGGAGCTAGCACTTGAATACTAGTCATTTTCACAACACTTTGTGCTAATACAAAAATAATAATTTCTTAGAATTACAAAGCTTCTTGAAGCATGATGATTTTGCTAGCAAATTTGCAAAAATAATTGAGCCTATTAAACAATAGTATTTCTTACAAAATTTTCAAACTAAAATGATTTTATTTTTTTGAGTTGAAAATTAAAAATTACCTTGTTTTCATTGGAGTATTAAATTTCCTTTGATGAAGACTAGAATGAACATATGTTTTATTCCATTATTATCTAGTTTATCATGATTTATTTATTATGTCAAAACATGATTTTTATGATGTCTTTTATTTATTGTATAATCCAATCAAACCTATTGTTTATGCCATTTTTAATTGCTTTCTAGTTGCTTATTCCATGTGTAATCATATAGATTTGTCATGGACCCATGTTTTAGTGGTTAATTATAAAGTATAGTGAAAATATGGACTATCCCAATGGTAGTTTTTGAAAGTATTAAAAAAACAATTACATTTGTTGCATATCACAAAATGAGATTCATTTGGGTAATGGCAATATATGAATTTTTTCATAAATGAAAATATCTGAACAAAAAATCAATGGTCAATCCTAGATGGATTTTAAATGAACAATCCCAAACCATAGAAAATTGATTATGGAATTTTATCTCACAATGTGTTTGTACAATGTTTTGAAACACACTTTTGAGGATTAATAACACTCAAGTTCAAGAAATCAAATAAGGAAATATCCTATTTATAATTATATCAAATCATATTCGATTAAAAATTTTCAAAATGGAAAAAGGTCCAACCATGCTATTAGGAGCCACAGGTGCCCCCTTAAATGACTACTTTATTTTTAAAATATTCTTTGTTTTTTTTTTATACATCTTTAAAACAACATTAAAATATTTAAATTTTTTCTTAATACTATTATGTTAAGGTGTATATTTAAAAATATCTGAAAATATGTCATTAAAAAATATTTTCAAATTATTCTTTTAGTGTCAAAACTGTTTTTAAATTGCTTCTATGAAAGTTTTAAGAAGTGGTTACAAGAGGTTAAAAATCCTTATACATATTTTTCATTCATTAGATTTATTCCAAAATTTTGTGATATTTACATAATGTATTCAAAATAACATTTTATTAAAAAAAATTATTACTCAAATTTTTTACAATCCAAAATTCAAAAAACTAAGTAGTGGTTACGATTGTTTTTGGTACATGTTGTATGATTGCACCCTAAAGTTTTTTACTATATATATACATATGTTTTTGAGACCAATATTTTTTCAAAATGCTTTCAAAGGATTTAAAAACAATAGTTCAAACTTGGATATGAAAAATGATATTAACTTTAACATCATTTGAACCAATTCACTAGGCTTAACATCTTGGGGGGACACTTAGTGTAAAGTTTGGGATTTACATGCATCCAATGACCATTTTTAAGGGGGTATTAAATAATTTTCTAACCTATTTTTTATCACCCTATTATTATCTAATTTTAATATATACATATTAAAGCCACCCTATATTAATTATAATCCATTATTTCAGATTATTACATACACTATTTTATGATTAAATTGATTATTTGAATAAAATGTACCCTATTTTTAATTAATTAACTTATTTTTTACCCAACAACCAATATATTGCACTTTATATTTTTACCCACGTATTTTCCACATTCTTTTACTAGTCTTTCCTAGGCTTAACATACATTCCAAAAAGTTTAAAATACAAAGGAAATTAGCTTTTGAAAAAGACTTTGATCCATTGCTTTTGGTCCACCCTTATGTACTTTTACCTTTGTGTAATGTTTGAACTAGGTTCTGCACTTTTATAAATCCCCTTGTGCAAACTTAATTTAAATGCATAATTGAAGCCTTTGTAGACTTTTTCATGTGTTGTTGCATATTGACACATGGCACTCTAGAAAATGGATGGTTAAAACAACTACCTTATTTAATACTTTCCTCTAGACCTAATATTTCAAAACATATAATTGATTTTAATGTAATAGTCATAGTGTTTAAATTAGATCCTTCATCTTTCACATAAGCAACATTTGTTTTCCTTCAAATCACAATGTTCCAACAAATTAAAGTTTTGGCTAGATATTATGTTAATTTGTAACTTCAAAAAATCTAATGGTAATATGTTTTGGCTACCAATCAACTTTCAAAACATTAATCACAAGTGTAAGAACCCATGAGCACCACATCCACAAATAAAACCTTGTTAAACTATAAAATAACATTCTACCTAACATCTTATCAATCTTGGTAAAACATACAACCATTTCATTTGTTCCTTCAATTTATGCAAAATCTTTTGTAAAGTTATTTTCTAAAAGTAAAATGCATAGTTGATTTGCTTCAATCACATATTCTTCACAAATTATATAAACAAATGAGTATTGACAATTAAAAGGCTAAGGTCTTCAAAATTTTATCCTTCTTGTTGCACATCATATTTTTCAAAAACCTCTTTTGTAACAAAAAATAATTTGGAGATTGAACTTCTAGACACATTTGCCTTTTTATTCTTGGATGCTTTTACATTTTTTCTTTCAAACAAGAGTTCATTTCTTCTTCAATTTTTATTGCAATGGTAGAATGGTCTACATCCACATGTCTTTTTTCAATGTAATTATTCCATTTAATTTATTATATAAAATAAATCAAACATTTCTTGTTCTAGTTTTTTTATTTGAAATTAAGATTGAACTATATTTAGCAAAGAATACACCACAAAATTTCACAATGAGAACTAAGTTGAAAACCAAGCATATAACTAGCCCTCTAAGGAAAGGGGTTGTTACTACCCCAAGGCCACCCACCATTAATTTTGCTTGAGTATCACATGAAAAAATTGATTATCAACCTAAGTATAATTTAGTGTTGGCAAATTTTTAGAATAATTATTAGATATGTTACTTTTTTGTTTTTTTTGGGGACCATATAGTTATCAATATCAATAACAATATTTTTGGGATGTTGAATAGATTACGAAATAACCAATTAATAATTGTCGTAACCCTAGCCTTAAGCTCGAGACCAAGGCAAAGGTTTGCAAAGGTGCGGGCTAAGAGGGAAACCTGGGAGTCACATCTCATGCTCCTAGGAGTGTACAAGAGTGTGAGGGAATGAACCTTCACACTCCCAAGTGAGCTCCCATTTTGGGAGTTGGAGTCCAAATGGACTTCCAAACCTTTAGAGAGCGATTACAGGGGTCAAAACCAATTGGATTGAAGAGTTACTTATATCATTGGAAAGCTCTTGGAACTTAAATGTCTAAAATGGGCTTGCATGGCCCATTTAGACATTTGAAACACAAGTTATGGCCAAAAGAAAGGCCGGGAGTCAAATTGTCAAATTGGCAGTTTGACTCCCAACCACTAAAAGTCAAGAATCGCCCCAATTTCCTTGTGTGCACATGGCATGCGACATGTCATTGGAAAGATCTCGAGGAGGGATACAACTTTGCTTTAGACCTCATCTTAATTGGAGGTTTGCATGCAAAGTTATGGGCCCTCAACGTCGTGGAGTCCCAATTGTGGGAATTTCACGACTCCCACTTGGGAGTCCTAGGACAAAATGACATTTGGGTGCTAGTCTTGTGGCCAAGCATAGAGTATACTCTGAGGGGGGAGGTGGTGGCTTCCCCCAAGTCCGAGCCATGTTGAATCTTGTGAATCTGTGTTTGTTCATGGCTCGTCCTAACCAATTTGTTATTTGGTTTATGCAAGTTCATGTGAATGATTGTATTGCTTATTAATCTTCCTAGTCCCATCCTAGATCTCCAACACACCCCTCTACCCCCAAAATGTTACGAGCCAAGGAATGTTCCCTAACTCTTTACTTTTCCGTTGTTTTCGCTTCAAACTCACATTTGAATCTATCAAGGAACTTGGGAGCATGTCAATAACCATTGGTTAACCTATTGATTATACATTGGTTATAAGGTTTTATTTGTGGGTGTATATATATATAATATTAAATTTAAAGATTGATAACCTACCTGAATGATAATTAGGTCATCAAGGTAGGTTATTAATAATTACCTTGATATTTAGCTTGATAATTAAATCAAAACTCAATAATCAACCAACATTGGTATAATCTACCCTACCTACAATTTGCAACATTTAAATTTTTTAAGAAACCCTACATACCCATGCATACCCATGTGTTTATGTATCACATTCTCAACATGTATTAGTAAATAAGTATAGCCTTGTTTACCATTGATGTCAAATAATGAATGCCTTTTGTAGCATGGACAATCGACCTATGATGAGTGGGAGTTGAAGGCTTAAGGCTACAAAACTTGATGGTTTTCTTTTCTATTTTTTTCCCTTGTTGTCTTTGTGTTCAATGCTCAAGCACCAAAATTCAACCTCAAGGTAAATTGTTCATGTAATTTAATGGGTGCAATCACAAAAACACAATCTAGTACTGTCATAATCAATCTTTAAAATTGTGTAAATGGAAATCTTTCATTACTATCACTTGGTATCTATTGAGGAAACGTTTGAAATTTAACATGTTTCAAAGAATTTTTGCATGTCTAAAAGAATTCTTTTAACATTATGACTAATCTTAACAATCCTTGTATAACACCAATTAACACAAGTTTTTTGAAGTTTTTGAAGCTTACTTTTGATGCTTTCAATTCATTATTATTTATCATCAATTTTGAGGCTTTAATACCAATTTTTCAAAATTTTAACCATAATTCCAAAATTTTAATCTTCAATCATTATGGATGGAGTAAAAATGAATATTTTAATTTTAAAAATATTAAAAAATAATTATAATGTTTTATAAAATTAACTTGAATTTATTTTGACTTGTATTTGTGATTAATTTAATAAAGTTAGTTGAAATTTGATAACTTTGTAAAGAAATAATTATAACAAAAATATGGACAATGAACAAAGTCACCCAATGCTTCATTAATAACCAAACCACAAAAGGGTGTGGGTGTGGGTTGTGTTTGCATGTTTACATCCCAATATATCTTGGTCATGTGTTGGTCTTTTTTGGGCCCTTGGTTTGCAATACTAATATTTTTTGTGGCATTAATTCTTGTTCATCTACTCATCCTTTTTGTGATCTTAGTTCTTTTTTGCTTGTTCATCCTTTCTTGTGGCCTTGGTTGTGTTTTTTTGTTTTTTTCCTCTTCATGGTGTTGTCTTGCTTGTTTATTGGTTCTCTTTATGGCCTTAATCTTACTCATCTGTTGGTCTTTTTCATGGCCTTGGTTCCCATTTGTTTGCTAGTCCTCTTTGAGGCCTTGGTTTTTGTTCAAATGTTGGTCATCTTTGTAACCTTGGTTCACAATTATATACTAGTCGACCTTGGTTTTGCACATCTTTCGATACTTTTCATGGGCTTGGTCTTACACATCATTTGGTCCTTTTCATGTTTTATTTCTTGAACATTTGTTGGTCTTCTTCATGACCTTTGTTTAGGTTCATTTGTTGGTCTTTTTCATGGCCTTGGTTTGCTTTCATATGTTGGTCCTATTTGTGACTTTGATTCTTGTTTGTTTGATGGTCTTCTTGGTGGCCATGGTTTGTGCTCATTTGCGTGTCTTTTTCATGCACAAGAAGAAATCTTGTCATGTTCCACTACCCAAATTCACTAGGTTTTTAATGAAATAGGACAAAATTGACTAATATGCAACTTGTATGGTTTTGGTAAAAAAAAACTAGTTGATTAGGACATTTTTACTGAAATAGTTTTTAGTTGTTTTGGATAGTTGCATGTTGCACTAGATAATTTCTAATTACAAAATTATGACATGGATATATGAAGTCCCAAGTTAATATGATGTGGAATAACATGCCATGTCATCTTTTTTTTTTCTTCAATTTTTTTTCCATAGATTATGGAATCGTAGATTACATTGTTGTCATGGCAAGCCATGACAAAATTAAATGTTGTGAAAAAAATTTAAATTTAAAAAGAAAATTTTTACTTCAAAATATTTTGAATCTACTTTCTTATGTCCATATAAAGAATTGTTTCATTTTTTAATTGGATTTTGGGTGGACTACTTTTTTTAATTTACTTTACCTTGCTGGCAACCATAGCCTAATTAATTAAATAATTGATATAAGCACATTATCACATATCAACACGACAAAATACCTAGTACTTAGCCCACATACATATTGCTTCCTACTTATTACTTTACAATTTGCAACTTAATAATTGATTAATTACCTGGCCTACCTAATTAATTAGCTAATTAAAAAACACTATGACATATCAATATGATAAAATACCTACTAATTAGCCACATACATATTACCTATCACTTAGCCCTATTTCTACCATAAATTGCCATGAGTTTGAAATTTCACAAACCCACCAAACCCTACTACACATTTAATGGTTAATTCATTGAAAAAAGTTAAAGGAAAATAATTAAATCATTAAATTCTGCAATTTCATTGGTGATTTTTTTTTCCCACATTTAATTACATGTGCATTTGCGACTAAAACTTATAGTTGCAAATCAAGTTGAAAAGATGTCATGTGATGATTGAACCATCTTCCAAGTCATAAAAACAATTACATTTTCGTCTATTTTGGGATGCCTTTAAAAGTGGATGATATAGGTGTATTTTTCATTTTCATCCAAAATAACATTAATCATAAATATAAGTTGCATATGTAACTGCGAACCATTTTGTAATCATTTATGTGATTATTGATCATTTTTACCAAGTGCCATGAAGAGATAATCATATTTAAAGTCGCAAAAAGGTTGATTTGGACAAAAGTCACAAATGCATGGGTTAGAATAAATATGATTCCTTGTAGTGTAAATTAATGATATCAAAATAGACTACCATTTTAACACTATTGTATGGACTTTTAAAGAATGGAACATTCATTGAAAATGAGCCACCTTAAAATGCATACACTTGAAGGTGACAAATGGAAAATGGTGTTTCAAATGTGTTACAACCATTTTGAATATGTTGTGATGCCTTTTGGCCTTACCAATGAACTTGTTGTATTTCAACATCTAATGAATGAGTACTTGGATGATTTTGTGGTATGCTACATGAATGACATCCTTATTTTTTTAAAGAACATGGAGGACCACAAAAGGCAAGCATGTTTTGTCTTAGAGAAGCTTTGGGAAATTGGACTTTATGCCAAGTTGGAAAAGTGTGAATTCCACCAATCTGAAATGGAATTCTTAGGTTATATCATCTTTGGAGATGACATTCACATCCTTCCTTGTAAGGTTCAAACCATTATCAATTAAACTACCCTAGCCTCTATTCATGATGTTCAATGTTTTTTGGATTCACCAACTTCTATCAACAATTCATTTTTGATTATTTTACGTGGCCTTTTTTACTCATCTAACTTGAAAGGGTCAACCTTGCTCTTGAGGAGTTGAAATTAATAATGCCTTCCAATCTTTAAAGGTTTTTTTCACAATTGCACCATTTTTGATTCATGTAAACCCTTCTAGACCATTTATCTTAGATATGGATTCTTTTGACTTTTCAATAGGTGCAATATTTTCACAACTCAAAAAATACAATCTTTTTCATCTTGTGGGCTTTCGCTTTTGTAAATTTTCCCCTATTGGAATCAATTATGAGATTCATGACAAATAATTCTTGATCACCATGGATGCCTTTAAAAAGTGGTGTCATTTATTCGAAGAAGTTCAAATGAGATCATTGTGTATTTAGATCATAACGATGCCAAGCTCCTTGGGCATTATCTTTGTTTCACTTTTGGTTCATCATCACATACTATTTTGGGCATCATCAAGGGAAACCAAATTCATTGTCCCATCGTTTGTACCATGCACCTAAGGAGGGAGATGCAACTTATGACCAACAATGTGATGTCATCTTCAAGCCCAAAACATTTTTAGCTATAAACATAATTTGTGATTCTTAATGACAAATCATTTTTTTGTTTCCTTTTGCCAATGTTGTTTGAGGTTAATTGAATAATTCAAATCCAACTTTAGGCCATTGTGATAAATTTGAGTTTTGTGATGGTTTGCTATATTGAAATTGGTGTTTTTGACATATTTGATGGTCTTGTTTGGTTTTGATTCTCCGAGTTAAACACAACATTTGGGCTATGGGTCATTTTAGATTCAACATGACCATGGAGTTAGTCTTTCATGACTATGGTTAGAAATGTGGAAGTATGTGAAAAAGTTTGTTGGATCATGTGATGTTTGTGCACATGTAAATAATCCTCACCATCAGCCACATGGGCTCTTTTAGCTGGTGCCTATATTTCCATTTCCATAGATTTCATCATTGATTTTCCATTTTTTGTTTCATTTGACTCCATTTTGGTGGTGGTGGATCTTTTGACAAAAATGGTTCATTGCATTCCTTGTAATAAAACAATAACTAATAAAAAGACAACCAAGTTATTTTAAAATCATGTTTTTTGGTATCATGGCCTTCTTGAAAATATTGTTTTTAATCATGGACACAATTTGCATCCAAGTTCTAGAGGTAGTTCTTTGAATTATTAAGTGTGAAGTGGAAGTTATCATCAACCTTCCATCCCAAATAAACAAGCAAATGAAACAGGTCAATCAAGTCCTAAAGTAATATTTGTGATGCATAATTAATCATCATTAAGATAATTGGTCAAACCTCTTGTACATGGTGGAGTTCACGTACAAAATGTGATGCATTCATCAACAAAATAAATGCCTTTTTTAACAAATCATGGTTGGCATCCTAAGTTTGATGTCCAAAGCATGCATAACATTGTGAATCCTACATCTAAAGATAGAGCCATATGGTTGGCAAACATTCAAACATAATTTATATCCAACCTTGAAGAGGCACAAAGACAATATAAGTAAAATGATGATGTACATCACAAGGATCAACCACATTTCAAGATTGGAAACCAAGTTTGGCTTCAAGGACAACATATCAAAATAATTTCACCTTTGGAGAAATTGGACTACCAAATATTTGGGCGATTCACTATCACAAAATGAATCAATGCTATGGCTTTCCAACTCAAACTTCTAGACTCCATGGAGATCCATCTAATGTTTCATGTTTCCTTGTTGGAACCCTATCATGCATCCACCATCCCAAGGTGGGTTTTAAAACCACCTTCACTAATAGAAGTCAATGGTGAACAAGAGTATGAAATGGAAAAGATCCTCAACTTTAAGCTCTCTAATCAACAACTGTAATACTTTGTCCATTGGAAAGGTTATGATATTAGCAAATGCATTTGGGAACTAGCTAAACACCTATCAAATGCCATGGAGAAGGTGAAAAAAATTCACTAATGTTATCCAAACAAACCCAAGGTCGTTCCTTGTGGAATGTGTTGCTAAAAAATGAAGTGATGTTTTGAGTGACATTGCCAACATCATAGCCAACATCATAACTAGCATCATTGTCAACATCATCATTAACATTATCACCATCATCACATTTTTAGTTAACTATTAGTTCATTCTCAATTAAATATAAGTTCAATTCACTTTTAATTAGCTATTAGTTCAGTTCACTTTTAATTCATTTTCAATCCAATCATGCGCCATATGGGTAGACATGGGCCACACATGGGTAGGCATGGGCCACACATGCAAATGAAACTTCCATGGAGGCTTCATTGAGTTAGGTCCCCAAGGGGTATAAATAGATGTAGGACTTTCAATTACTTTTAGTTTGTTCAACACTAGTTTTGGGTATGATTTCTTATCACAAGCTTGTTTTGTTTTGTTTTGTTATCACAACCAATAAAATCTTATTAGATTCTTGTTTTTCACATGTTGTGTTTTTATTCTTGTTTTTTTTGTTTCACAATTTAAATTTGAAACTAAACTTACTTGTGTTTTCATTTTGGTTTAAGAAATCTTGTACATTTGGTTATTTTTGTGCTCATTTTTATGCCCTTGCTACCATTATATCATTTGTATGTCAAATGTGACTAGATTGTTTAACATTTAACTTTAGTGAGACACATAATTTTGATGAAGAGATTAAATCTTTCAGCAACACATGCAAAAACAAATGGTACAAGTCCTAAACCCATTCTTTTCATTTGTGATTTCTTTCCAAAAGATCAAAGTTCACAACATATTGGTCATGATGTTAAACCCCCCTTAGAAGGGCTTGGGTGTTAATCATTCAATTTATCAACAAGGAGAGAACATTATAGATTGCTAAGGAACATGACCATTAGATATTACTTCCACTCCTTGTTTTTGCAAACAAGTTTTTAAATCCAACTGTTGCAAGTGTTGTAGCTCAAAGGCATGTTAAAATATTAAAACCACAAGTTTGCATGACCTCATGGAGATTGATGACAAGATGGCATTAGCAGTGCTCAAAGAACAATTCAAAGAACAATTCAATCATTTTAGGGTCAAAAAAATCACAAAAGAGGAGGGCAAAAATCCACTAACATGGTGGAGAGCACATGAGGTGCAATTTTGATATGTTGGGTTTGTAGCCCAAAAAA
>Ga0116226_10002753_pt1 | contig 15403 bp, 22 predicted proteins | sample S1TSphfallax_FD_89692 | JGI IMG/M metagenome (GOLD analysis project Ga0116226, IMG submission 89692) | Host-associated microbial communities from peat moss isolated from Minnesota, USA - S1T2_Fa - Sphagnum fallax MG | ecosystem: Host-associated > Plants > Peat moss > Unclassified | place: USA...
ATATATATATATTATTCTTCTGAATCCACTGAAGAACAATCTATGATCTCACCTGCACAACAAGAGAGCAAAACCCTAGTCTTTTTCACTAGTAGCAATTTTTTTTGCAAAGAGAAATTATTGCTTGTTTCTTCTGAATCCATTTTAGGAAAAAATAAAATTGGACTATCATCTCACCAACAACACGAGCAGCAGCCGTGGCGACGCTCGCAGAGTAGAAGAGTAAAAAGACGACGACAGCAGCAGCGACAACAAACACCAAGGACTGGGACTGGGGCGCTCGGGGGAACGGGTTGGGGGGCAGGGGAACGGAAGGGGAGCCATTGGGAACTGGTGATCGCAATGGAGTGCAACTAAATAGCCAGTGGGAACTAAAGCATCGGGAACTTGAGAGAACTTAAAGAACGAAACGAGAACGTGAAGTGTGGGGGGAACTTGGGAGCGAATGACGTGACGTCGGGAAACTCCCGTCTTCTACCGCGCGCGCCCGCAAGCACGTAGTCCCACGAAACCCTGGCGCAACAATCTGGCGTTGCAATCGAATTTCCGCGCGGAGTTATGCGATGATGCATGTATGAGGAGCTTGAGTTTGGATCGCCGTGATGAATTCGACGTGAAATTCGCGCTCTTATGAACCGCGGGCATGTGTTTGGATGATGGCTGCTGGTGAGTACCGTCGTCATGGGTGCCCGTCGTCGTCGTCGTGGTTGTCGTCGTTGAAGAACCCAACTCATCATGCTCTTGCTGCACCTGCTTGGCGCCGGGATTTCGGTCCCGACCCTCTGAAACTTCTTCTATGCTCACCTCGAAACACGGCTCCGATCTCCGTCCAGCAGGTGAATTTTTTTTTTTCCTACCCACGAGCTCCATCATCACGATTGTTTGCTGCTGTTTTGCAATTTCTAGGGTTTGGGGGAGGGAATGGGGTTTGCGAATTTTTCTTCGTATTTTGTTTGGTTTGTTCTGTTTTTCCGAGTGGGTTTTCTGCGTTGTAGAATGGGTGCTTGTGTCTATTTCAAGGCAAGATTGTTTGCTCCTTTTGTTGAGGCTCTGGGATTCCTGCAGGCACATTTTTTTGGGGGTTAGATCTTCTTAGATTGCATATTGCGCAAACCCTAGTCGAGCTTCTCGCTGGGAAAATTCTGGAGGAAGCGCATTAGTGGGAAATTCGCTCCCTCGATTGCCCCTCAACTCCTACCATTTAGTAATTTGGCCACAAGAATGCACCAAAGGGGTGGTGCCACAACGATTTTTGTGTATCATCATCATCATCATCTGCCAGTTTGCGAGTCAGAGATGGTTGTGATTATGAATGGAATTTGGAGCTTTTGGGTACTGGAGGATCATCATAGACATGGCAGGGCAGGAGCAGTGGAGTGTTAGTTACAGGCTCATTCAGGAGTGGGCTCAAATCTTTGTCTCGGGTAGAATTTGACCTGAAATGGGGCAGGGCAGGAAACAGAGATGCTACAAGTGATGATGCTGTCCTTGGGTATGCTGCCAATAGTGTGCAGTAATTCTGCCCAAATGTTTTTAACTCAGGCTTTTGTTTTTGTTGTTGGAAATGTTTTGGTGAGAGGAGCAAGCTTTCAGTACTGCATTGGCAGTAATATTAGGGTTAGACAATTGTGGGAGCTCATCTAGCTTGCAAATGGTATTGCTTTGGCAGCTGTAAGTGCAGAGGTCAGCTGTGAAGAAGTGGAGGGGCGAAAGGAGGTGGAATCTGTGATTGATATTTGTGGAGAAGAAAAAGAGGGGGAAGCAGAAGCAGTACTGGGACCTAGAGTAATAAGGGAAGACCATCACCCTGGATCTGTGCCAGGGTTTGAGCATTCAGTCAATGCAGAGCCAGGTTCCATGGGCGCAGGAGCTGGTGCTGCAGCCGCCATAGATCACAACGAGCCTTCTCCTCGTGGGGCTGCCATTGAAAAAGCTCAAGCTGAACTCAGGTTCTGAAATCCACTCCATTTGGATCCAACCTGAAATTTTCCAGAATTTCTTTTTGTTTGTTTTGGGTCATCTCTCAATTCTTTTCATTCATGTTGACTGAAATTGTTGTTAGTCTTAAGAAATTCTCAGTACTCCTGAAGATACCCATTTGAATTCAAAGATGAAACTTGCCACCAACATGACACAAGCATGGCACAGGAAAGGCTTTGATGTGGAACCTAGCAGAGAATTGGAATGTGCAGGGCATATTTGTTTGAGTATATGTGAATGTTTATGGGAGATTATCTCCTAAACTCATGAAAATTGGCTCTCGCATTTTTATTTTTATTTTTGACTCAGGTGGGATCTTGCTGTACGTGAAGAGCGCAGAAGGGAGCTAGAATTTTTAGAGAAGGTACTACTTGTACCTCTTGACTTCACTGTCCAAATTCAACAAAGTTTCTACTTGGGATTCAGCTGCACACTGATGCTGTTGGTACTTGGTTTAAGGTATTGTGGAAAGGTGCTCAGATGGAGTTAATATAACTTTGTCTTTCTTTTACATATTTTCTCTCCCTCATCTAACCCATGGAGAATAAGTTTTTGTGGTTGGCGTGCAATTTTTCTATCTGGTTTATTTGTGAATTATCAGTAAAAGCTCTATGTTGCTTCTATCTGTGGCCGAGAAATGAGGAAACAAAACAGGCATGGTTTGAGGTTTGTGGTTTGAATTAGTGTCACATGATGTATGTGGATCTTGTTGTTGATGTAGGGTGGAGAACCCTTGGATTTTAAATTTGGGGAAGTCCCCTCGCTCACTTTCTCTTCTCCTTCACCAGCTGAACCACTGGCTGACCAGGTGTTGTTCAGGTGGGTGTGTTGACCAACAAGATATGGCTTACATGATGTTGAAAATCTGTGGAATCTAAGTCCATGGGTGTTCCCAGTTTGGATGATTTTGACTCTGTCTTCAAACTTGTAAGCTTGATCTTGTGCAATAACAAATGGTTTCCTGGTTCAGCACAAAAGGAATTTGGCACTGTCTCAATGTTATTTGAGTGCTGGTGTGCTTGCTTCTTAGAGTTAAGAATTAGGATAGCTGTAGGTTCTTCATCTATGCATGTGAGATGACTTCTTGTGACCTCACAAGAACTTACTTTGTAGCTGAACTTGACTTGATGGTTGTTTTGGCAGTGAGGGGGAGGGTGGTAGTGTTGCAAATGCCATAGCCAATGGCAGTGCATGTGAAAACATTGTAATTCAGGGAGTTTCTGGAGGAAGAGATTTAGAATTAGATGAACACAGCTTTCGTTTGAATGCAAGGGATGCAACCGATACAATTCCCTCCAAAGGCAGATCCTCTCAACCAAACCCAAGCACTCAGACTCAGATTGAGCTTTTCACCAAAAGAGAGAGTGGAGACTTTGGAGGTGACCGTGTTGGAGCAAAATGTCAAGCCTATGCAAAGAGGAACAGGCAATGGAGTCAACGCTTGGGAAATGGGCACTTGGCTCTTAAGGAGCAGGAGAAGGTGGTGGATGGTAAGAGTTCTGTAGTTGAGGCTGACATCGATGAAGCTCCTGGTGCCACAAGGGATGAAGCAACGGTGGAGATGGGCTTTCAGTTGCTGCCAGATGAGAGTCCACGTGCTGCACCTGGAAAGTGGAATGGAGTGACACCAAAGCAGGAACTTGAGCCGCCCATGATTGAGGTCATGACAAGGTGTGGAGCACTCTTGGAACAGCATGCAGCAGATGTGAGCACCGATGTTGGGAAGGGTAGGGAATTAGCGGTGTTGTCTTCTCATGTGTCATTGAAGTCTGGAGATATTGGGGTTAATCTATGTGTTAATACAAGGGAGAAGGATGGAAGTTTGGCCTTAGCTGGTAAAGGAAGTAGTAATGTAGATCTGTTCTTTTCAGAAGTGCAGCCAAGCCCCAATGTACAAAGTTTTTGTGAGCTCAGTTCTGCTGGGTTACAGGAATGTGTAGAGGATAAATCTGTTTTAGGAAGAGCTTCTGCAAACCCTGATAGAGCAAGAGATGAGGTGACAGCTACAGGTCATATTCCTGGGCATGGAACTGCAAGAAGAGAGGCTCGAGGGAGTGATGGAATACCTCCACTGCCACCCAAGTCAAATTCTGTTGACAAAGTCTCTAACAGAGCTCATAAAGTGGTGTCTGAAGGTGGCCTGAATGGTCCTCCCAGGTCCACTGTGTATGAACAAAGTTTGAACTCTAGCAAGGTCACTGAGGCCAATGGAAACTCTATCCCAGTTACACGGTCCATATTGGAGGACTTTGAAGGAGGAGGGTCCATGCAAAAAAGTATTATGATCAAGAAGGCAGTTGCCAGAGGTGGTAGTAACATCAGACAGGTCAACAGAGACCAGTCTGTACAAGATGAGAAGAGGTTGGATGCCTCCAATGCTAGAATCAAGATTGAAGATGTTGCTGCTGAAGCAAGGGCAACACCATCAGCTACTACAGAGGTTGATGCAAGCAGTTCACAAATGAGTGGCGGTGCACCAAAACCTCAGGAACTCAGGACTGAAGGGCGAGCCGGTGCAATTGTGGGTGGGATCCCGAGGAGTATAGGTCGAACATCAAGTTCCTCTGCCTTGTTAAAGAACAAGTTTCCTGGTGTAGTGATTCCTTGGGAGAAGGAGCATGACCCAATCGTAGAAGCAGAAGCTGCGAAGCATAGAGCAGATATTACAGCCAAGGCACGAAAGGCGCATGAAGATTTTATCCTAGAAGAGGCAGAACATCTTCAGGTTAGTTGATATGTTTTCATATATTTGTGACAACCTGTTGGCTTTATTGATTGTAACTCATGATCTCGAAATGCTAATAGCTAATCAACAGATCTTGGTACCAGTATTGAGAACTCAGCTATAATGGAGAGTTTGGAGGCTGATGGTAGTAGACTTTGCAATGGTGCAGTTGAGTGATCATGTTAGCTCTATGATGCACTATAAAGAAGGGCAACACATTATGGTGGTTATGTGTTGTGTGTTGCACTCTACAATGTCGATGTCAATGTCCACTGTCTCTCCATGTTTCAGATGTGATTGCTTCACATGCAGGCTGCGAGAAATTCAACAGTGGATCAGGTGTTGGATAGTAAACCTTGGCCTGAAGGTTTGAGGAGGAAGGCACATTGGGATTTTGTGCTTGAAGAAATGGTGTGGATGGCAAATGACTTCATGCAGGTACCTGAGTTTTATACCAAACGTTTCTCAACACTTTATGTGAGGGCTCCATTGCACAAAGTAAATGATTGTGACTTGGTTGGGGGGCTTACGTATGACTGACTTAGTGGTGGTTCGTTGAGAGAAGAGCATGCCCTAACCTCTCTTCTGTTGTTGTTGTGTAGGAGAGCTTGTGGAAAAGAGCTGCTGCTTTGCAAATCTGTAGGCGTGTTGCTTTACAGAGGCGGGAAGAGGATTTTCTGGCATCTGAGCTGAGTAGAAGGCAGCAGAAAGTTGCAAAAGTATTGGCAAATGCAGTGGAGTATTTTTGGCATTCAGCCAAAGAATGCTTTTCCAAAGAAAAGGCAGTAACTTCAGTACTTGGGAAGACTCAAGTTTCACAAGTAGGCAGCAACAACAGCAATGAGGATGTGGATGAAGCTGTTCCCATGGATGTTGATGTTCCTGGTGTTGGGGAGGTAATATGCTATTGCCTTACAAATGTGATAGAAGTGTTCCTTAGGGTTTCCTCTTTTCTTGATTGCTGATATGTTGCTTTTATGTTTTTAGATCTGAATCTCTCCTTATTAGCAGTCAAGTGTCAATTCTTTTCAGGTTGACTTGAATCATAAGTATAGAAATTTCTCAGTACTTGTGAAGGTCTCTTCAGTGTTTCTCTCTCTCTATTGTTTTGTTTATTATGATGCTGTCGTGTTCTCAATTCTATAGCTCCAGGGAGCTTAGTTGGCCACTTTTGATCAGTATAAATGTCATTGTAGTTTTTCCATCGTACAAGGAAATTGTACAGTTGAATCCAATCTCCACCTTGTTCTCCATTTTCTCCAGGCAAGAGGAGGTATTGGGAGTGAGAAGGTCAACAAGAAGAAATCCATGGCCATCCAGCAGTATGCCATGCGATTTCTCAGGTCATCAAGCCTTGAATCAATGGTGCAACCCAAGGCTCTAGCCAGAACTAAGTGGCACTCGGAGCACACTAGTAGTAGCATTCTAGAGCCTCTCCAGGAGGATCAGTTTAGTGAGGTACTTTCTGTGGAGCTCTCATCAGAGTTGGTAATATGCCATCCAATTTAAGCTGCTAATCACAATATGGGATCTTTGATTTGTAGGTTTTTTTCTTGTTGTTTCAGCCCCACCTGGTAATTGTACCAACTTGGGTGTTTGCATCCTATGCTTTACATTCCTAGTATGCGTTTCTTCACTTGGTGTTCATTGCTCTTTTGATGAATTTATTGTGGGAATGGAAAGTGCCCCTCAAATGGGAGCCTGCAAGATTAGCTGACTTGATGTGTTCCAATGGTATGTGCAGGAATCACTGTTTTATGTGGTACCAGATGGCTCAATGGAAGTTTATCGGGCATCTGTGAAATCATATTGGGCAATGCTGGAAGCGGTACGTTGTGTGGCAATCTCTGCTTCAAGTCTCTCTCAAGTCTCATGCTATGTTAAATGGGTGTTCTGATTGTTCTTCAATTTGTCCATCAACAATGTTGCTTCCCCGTACCCTCTCCAAAGAGGGTTTAGGTTTAATGCAGAAGGTTGTTAATCCAACCTCCAGTTTCTTGGTAAAGACAACTGCTGCAGCCTATGTGACTAGCTGAAGGCTGAAGAGATGTTCAATTATGCTTTGTTGGCAGACTGATGCGATCCTCCTTTTAGAGATTCACATATCTGATTATTAGCCATTTGCAGAAGCTTGCGCAGGAGCTTGCATCAGAGATTGATGGAGATGGGCAGGCAGTTCGTGCTGCAGCTGAAGATGCCACTGTCAGTTGTGACTTTGGCTATTATGGCAATGATGGAGGTTCTCAGGACAATGACCTTCAGTTGCACTTTATGCTGAGCCCCCTTGGCAGTGGAGGTGGGCTTCCTGGAATTGCAAAGAAGAAACGCATGAAAATCCCAAAGGTCAACACTGCTGTGCCAAAGGTAGAAGTGGGTGGGCCTCTGTCAGGGTTTGTGTATGAGCCATCAGTGTCAGGTGGTGAGCAGGGGTTACCCTCTCCTGCAGTAACTGGCAAAAGGTCTTTGCCTGGACATTCAGGTTTCAGTTGTTTACCTGGAGTCATCCCAACAAAACGAGCTCGCTCATCAGCAGGCAACTTGCGGTTGCGTGCACCTGGGGTAAGCACTTCCCCAGGCGCAGTGGGGGGGCATTTCCCACGATCAACAGTGGGCTCCCAATTGCAGCAAGAGGAATTGATGGATGTGCCAGATGGCTCCAACAGGGAAGACAATAGTAGTGATACTCCTAGTGACACTTTGCATGCTGTTGTGAGCGATGGGACCTTTGTGCCATCCAAATCAAAGAAGAAGAAAAAGCTGACACACTCTGTTGGGGGATCTTTAGCAACAAGGCAAGGTGAAAGCAGAGTATCAGGGAATGCAACAAACAAGGTACATGTTGTTTGTGATGTTTTTTGTGGTGGGACATTTTTTACTGTCACAAACCACCATTAGAATTATTACAGGCTCTTGTTCTTGAGTTGGGAAGGTGATCAGAAGTTGCTACAAATGTGTGTATTCATCTTTTGGTGATTGTGAGTTTTCAGGGTTCTGACGGGGACCATGGTCGGCAAGATCTCTATGAGGTGGTGAGTTCTATAAACATTTTGATCTAGTGTTAGTTTGTTGGCCAAGAAGTGAAATGACAAACATCAAAATAAAGCTCTAGGTCCTCCCTGTTTTAGTCTCTGCATGTGACATATAGCTTTGGAGCTTTATTGTGATTTGTAGCAGCAGGCAATATGAAGCTTTAGATGTGTAGCTGCTGATTTTGGGTCAGGTGTAGCCATTGTGGGTGTGAATGGTCAAATCATGTTCCTGTATGCTTGATGTTTCTGGGCGACCAGATAAAGCGAAAAGGTGACCAACTTTTGCCACCAGGAATCCCAGCTTCTGAAACAGGGCTTGGTAAGGGTCTTCTTTCTTTCTTCAAGTTGACCACACATTTGGAACTGGTCTTGCAAATTATGCTAGAGACTCACCCACAGGATAGCTCTGTCCCTTCCCTCCGCCATTATTTCCAAGCATTTGCCTTCAGACTGGACCAAAAGCACCTTAAGAAATCCTCCATCTGAAGGTCTAGAATTATCATGCCACGTGAGATGGGGGAAGATCACCTGCTGGGTCATGTGTCAATGCCACAGAGTCCTTATGAAGGTGATGTTTTGCAACAGGAATTGGAACTGATGCATCAGAATTACCAGCACCTCCAGGGTCAAAAAAACCAAAGGTTTCTGATGCAAACAGCGAGGCCATGCCTGGTCCCATTCAACCTGCTTCACAGACAGGCCAACAGCCAGTTTCCTTGGGTGTAAGTAAACCAATCAGGCACAACAGTAACCGCGACCGCAGTAACCGAAAGATCAAGTCTAGCAAAGTAAGGGGCACTGTTTGTGATTGGCAATATACGCTTGAAGTAGAAGCTGGCTCAGTCTATTTCAGAGTTGATATGCTCGTAAGAGCTCACTTTACTATTGCTGAGATGGGTTGCCAGTTCTTGATTTGGTACTCATACACTGGTGGCATTTGTTTGCAGGGTTCACCACTAAATGCACCAACTGGAAATGGCATTCCATGGTCATCAGTTGAAGATCAGGTATGTTTTGGTAGGTTCTGAGTCATAGATTGCCTGATCATAGTCTGCTGATTTCTGCAGTTCATGAGCTACAGATGTGAACTTTAATCTTTACACCTCTGAGTTGGTTACTTGCAGGCAATCCTTGTCCTAGTGCATGATCTTGGTCCGAATTGGGAACTTGTCAGCGATGTCTTGAGCTATAATTCACAGTTGAAGGTAAGTGGTCATGACCATTCCATACACTTGCTGTTGGAAAAGATGTTCCTGTATTTCTTTTGCAGCTGATCTCTCCAAGATGATGTAGTGAACTACTTGGAAAGGTGAACCACATGTTACCACGAATGGCTGCTAATGGGAGGAGACAAGAGTGCAGATCAAGTGCTAGGGCTTGAGAAAACTCTAAAGGCTAAGGTACTTCTGTGCTGAACAGACCTGTTTAATCATATTGAAATGATGCTGCAGGGGATCTACCGGAAACCTAAGCTGTGTAGGGAGCGGCACAAGTTTCTCTCAGAGCGACTTGGGACAGAAATGCAGGAGAACTCTGATGATGTAAGTCCATTGCAGACATCAATGGCACAGCCCCCAGGAATCCCTAAGGTGTGTTTCAACTGGCTTCCTGCAGGAGACTTCCATATGCAGCCATTCACTGAGCTTGTTAATGCATGGGTAGGGGTGGACATATGTGCCAGTTTGAATGATACAATTGGAGTGTGGTTTTTTTCTGATCCATCTAATAACTCATTCAGTTTTCTCATCACATAGAGTTGGTATGGTAGCAGGGGAATAACACACGGTTGCTATTGCAACGAATACACGGGACAGTGGAGGAGGACACCCTTAAAGTGCATTTGGAACAAATCATACTCACCTGGGAGAAATTTCGTCCACGAAAACCTGTGAGGAATCCTGCCATCTTCAGTCTGTGAAGTTTGGCATCCTGTAGTTCTGTAGTTGTGGAAATTTGGTGTTGGGGTTCCAACATGACATACATGGATGAGTCATGCTGGGTAGAGATCCTACAGTCTTGTGTTTGTTCAGGGTTTGCTGTCTCCTCATTGCAATTTGTTGTGGAATTTTCTTTTACCTTGTGCAGACTGATGCACAAGAGCAAAAGGTCCTTGCCACCCCTCATCCATCTCATGGCATTGCCATTTCTCAGTTTTGTACCGGTGGTTCCCCAAAGTAAATCCTTCTAACCTGCGGTGAAAATTCCATTTGTACTGGTTCTCTGTTGTTTAAGGATTACTGTCGCTGTTATACACATGTCCATGTCAGTTGATGCTCATTTTGGTATGTGAATGTGCTTTGATTTTCTTGGTACTTCTGAACCAAATGGGTCTGGAAATTTGTAGATTCAGTTCTGTAACCAGCATTATGGTGTGTGGCAGCCCTTTGGACTTGTGTGACAGACTCACAGCCAATGGGGAGGTTCCACCTCCTTCTTTTACAATGCAAGCTTCTCCACATGGGAATGGGCCTGGACTTCTGAGTGGTGGCTTGCCTCCAGGCTCTTCAGTACGACCTCCTTCAGCTGGAATGCCACCAGGTTTGCCAGGATCAAATGGACTGCCTCCTGGCACACCTGCAGTATCTTCCTCGGCAACAATGAATGCTGCAGCTGCAAGGTGGCTATGTTTAGCATTCCTGTTATCCTTTATCGTGGACACTTTTGTGATGAAGGCCTTCTTAGTTGCATTTTCTTCAATCTAGCTTGCCAATAAGAGGGTTCTCAAATAGAGCAATGATGCTCAGTATTCAAGGACTGTCTGAGGTGGGTTGTTATTGTTGTGCAGAGATGCACAGCGCTTCACTGCCATGCGTCTCTCTCCAGAGGAAACCAATCGACTGCGAATGGCAACAGCAGGTCCTCTTGGGGCCTATAATCAACGGCTTCAGCAGCAAGTGACTTCACCGACAACAGGTTTGCCTGTGTTGAGTGGCTTATCCAATCCTAATGACCTCCCTTTGCTGCCAACCAGTGCCACTGGAGGACTGCTGAGTGGCCTAAGCAGATCAATGTCATTGCCAAGACCAGGTTTGTCAGGCTTAGGTTCAGCAGCAGTGTCAAGCATGGGATCAGCTGGTCTTGGCATTATGTTGCCCCCAGGTGGTGTCAACCTTGCCAGCTCTGGAAGTCTTCCTTCAGGCTCTGTCTCTGCCCCGTTTATGGCACGGAAGACAAGGGAACTATTGCAGCGTGTGAGCTCTTTCTCTCTAAACTTGTGTCTTTACTAGTAGTAGCAAAATCTGTCCATGGGTGCTCACCTGTTTTGGTTCTGAGAGGGCTATGAGGATGGACCTTTCTAGTAGCAGATATTGAAACTAAATCATAGGACCAAGAGTAGGGTTAGAAACTGGATAGTGCAGAGAAGTTTTTTGTGGGTTAATGCTACTCTGGAACATCTCTTGCAGGCTATGTCCACTGTTATTTGTTGGTTTGTACCTCATGTAAGGGTTGAAGTGCTTGAAGTTTTCTGCAAGATTCAGAGCACACCAGAGCAGTGGGGACTTCCATCTTACCAAAAGCATTCACCTTGTGGTCATTAGTGACATTTCTTGTTTGTTCTGGTTGTGCTGATGAGTTCTTGTTTGTTTCAGATGACTGGTTGCTCAGAGGAGCAGCGGATGCAGTTGATTCAACAACTACAACATCTGGCATTACAGGGTGAGCCACAAGCTGCTGCTGCATTGGCTAGTCTCAATAGTGATATGGCTGTGGTTTCTTCCCCACCCCAGAGTTTCTCACATCAGCAGCAGCAGCAGCAACAACATCAGGCTCAACAACGACAACGGAATCAGCAGGTGAAATTTTCACTTTGATCTGAACAGGGTTCTATCTCAAACCGACTTTTATTTCAAGACTTCCACTGACATGGGTATGCACTTCAATGAGTTTTCTCTAAGCCAGTTGGTCTGATGTTGTATGGTTTGTTTGCTCAGTTGGGTATAGTGGTTTCCCAGCATCTTGTGTTTATGTAAGCTTATAAGGTCTGATAGCTCTGGAGATTCAATTCTGGTAAGACTTTGCTCTGAGTTGCAAGTGTAAAACAGTTCTGAGATTTCTATTTTGTCTCTGCTTCAACAGCAGCAACAGCTGCAGTTGCAGAACCACCAGACTCAACAGCAGCAGCAACAGGCCTGGCAACTTCAGGCAGCACGTGTGAATGAGCAGCAACGGCAACAGCAATTGCAGCATCAGAAAAGACTCCTGGGAGGACTTCCTGCCTTAGGTCATCCTCATCCTCATACTCCTAATCCTCCACAGCAGCAAATGCTTGCCCCTCATCAGCCTTATGGGAGAAGCTTGAGTTCCCAACACATGGGTCCACAGCCCCAGCATGCCATTTCCCAACAGTCCCACACTCTCCAGAAACAGCTAGTTCAGCAGCAACAGCAGCAAGTAGGAGTAGGTCCTTCTTCACAAGTTCAACAGTCTTCTCTGCCCCCATCTTCATTGCAATCAGCCCAAGTATCTCCTACAGGGTCTGGGCCTTCATCTCTTAGTAGCCAGCAGCAGCAGCAGCAGCAGCCGCCTCTTACCCAGCAAAATCAGGTTCCAGGACAAATGCCACAGGTTGCTGGGCCAGCTAAACAGGTGCAATCAAAGCAGTTCCAGAAGCACCAGCAGCAGAATCAGCAGCAGCAACAGGCTTCTCGGGTATCTAAAGGATTGAGTCGTGGACCTATGATGATGCAGGGTCTTTCTCAATCTAATAATCTTCCTAGTAATCTGAGCATCGGGAGTAATTCAATGCTTGGTGAATTAGCTGGCCAACCAGGAGCACATTCATTGCAGCAAGGACAAAGGGTGCTTCAGCCACAAGTACAGATTCAGTCAGGTAAGCTCCAATCTTGGTCTCAGCAGAGTATGTCTGGGAAGTTGCCTCAGATGCAGTCTCAAGGTGCTCAACTGCAAGGAGGAGCTCAATCACAAGGGCTAGCTTCTGTAGCTGTGCAACAGCAGGGACAGCAGCAGCAGGATGTGGCATCACAGCAACAGGCACAACCAGCAACATTCCCTCAGCAATCACCACTGCCTCAGCAGCAGTTGCCATCGTCTGCCCCAATTCAGCAACCACAGCTGCAACCACCTATACCTGGGCAGCAGCAGCAATCCCAGCAACAACACAGGCCAATGCAACAGCAGCAAGAACCTCCACCCCAAAGGTCAGTCTTATCAAAACTTCCAAAGTGAGATAACGGACAGTGCGGGACATATCTTGATAGGGTGATCTGCTCAGTACACTACAATTTGCATTTCCAAGGGTCTGAGCTGTATTGCTCATTTGCATATGCACAGGTTGCAAACAAGACATCCAGGAACTGCAATGGGTTTGCCTGTGCCAGGGCAGGTTGGTAAGACAGGGATGCAGCTGCAGGGACAAGGAGTCTCTTCCCAGATGGCCTCTCAGCCTGGAGCACCTACATACCAACTTGGCACTCCAATCAGTATGGGTGGTCCTAGTCCACATGTAACATCCCTTTCATCTGGTCTTCATTCAACCACAGTTGGAGTGAATTCTTCACAGTGGAAGTCCAACCAAGCAGCCTCTCCTATGTCAGGTGGAATGTTTAATCTTACACGGACTGGCAGTCCTGGGTCAGCTCACAATATGTCCCCAATAGTGGCCCCATCAGGATTGCACATACCATCATCCAATGGAAACACCGGGGCATCAATCCATGGTGCCAGTATGGGTGGTGCGCCACAGGCTCACACTGTCATGCAAGGTGCCTCAGGTCAGAAGTTTGCAGTAGGCCCAGGGCAAGTTGGAAGGGAAATAGCAGGTTCACAGCAAGGGGTTACTGCTGGGGAGCAGAGCCAGCAGGGTTCAATGCCTGTGTCTTTGGCTACAAGCAACATTGCAGCTGCTGCTCAAACTAGGCTCCCTGTGCAATCCTCTTCTTCTGGCATGCTACCTGGTTCTACAATGGGTTTGGTGACAACATCAGGGCCACCCAATGTGGTATACCAAGGGGTTCCTGTGCCAGGGCCAGGGCATTCTTCGGCAATGCCAGGATCTGGACTCTTGTATACTATGCAGGTATGAGCATAAGGTTGCTGGAATGAACCTTGAGGCACATGCATTTGCCTCTGAAGGCTTGTTATGCCCAACATGGACTTGCAGCTTCTCTTGTCAGCTGAATTTTAAATGTGACTATGACCATCAGATTGATGTGTTACAGCGATGGTTTTTTATGGCGGATGAAGTGTCAGATTGGGGATTGAAGTCATTTCTTTTGTTTCTTTGTTTTGCCTAGATCAAAGATTTGAAGTGTCTCATGTTGATTTTATTTTTGCTGCAGCCACACCAGCCACATGTTGGCAATGTGTCAATGACAGGTAGTGCAGTTTCTCAAAGGTCTGCTTCTCCAGCATCCAATGGTGCCGCCCCAATTGCTATGTCAGCCATGGGCTCAACTTCACTCAGTGTAATACCTGCTGGTGCTGTCCCATCTTCTTCCGCATAGGAAAAAACTCAATGTTTTCTTTTTTTGCCCCACCTCTTACGTTCTGTGTGTAGCATAAATTCAGCCTACATAGACACAGATAGGCAGATGAAGACAGAAAAAGTGTTTTCTGGGTTATTGGTCAAATGGCCCCTTTTTTATTCTTCTTGAGAGAAGGTGGGAATTGAAGGGCCTTAGGATGCCTTACAGGTGCAGTCTAGGCCCCATATTGTTTCTCCAACATGGTTTCATTCTGGAAAAAAGTGTAGTCTTGCTGGCTCATGGAAGGCCACTTTGTACATTCTTCTGCACCATCACTCCATGTAATTTTTCTTGGAGTCAGGGAAGCTTGCTGCACATTGTCCCAATGTAACAAAAGGTTCTTATCAACAAAAGAAAGATTTTTTCTTGATTTGAGCTGAATCTGTGTGTCTTCTTCTCCTGCATGGTGCAGCCTAGGAATTCCTTGAAATGAACTAATGATCCTGTGGATCACTGTGCATGTATTGTGTAAGTAGGCAGACTACCTTTCAAGTTCCAGGATGGAGACTGTCTCATCATTTGCTGCTTGCTTCTCCTGAGGATTGTTTTAAGATGTGCGACTTTTTTTGCATTTGTGTATCGACCTTAGATAGATGAGTCATCTGTTTTACTCCACAATGATTTCTTGAAGTCTTTGGTGGGCTCAACGACAGGATGGAAAGATGTCTTCCTAGCTCCCAGAAATTTGACAGACACCCAATATACAGATGTTATTTGTGTTTAATTCTCTGCCCATCTTTGTTGGCTCTGCCCTTCAGGGTAAAGTCATTGTGATGCACCCAGAAATGGGCCAAAGTTTGATATTACTATGTAGGAGGGTCATGTAAAGTCCACTACAGAAACATTTTGAACATAACCGAAGGATCCAGTTGAGCTTCACTATGCTTACCACCATATGTTTCCAATTTAGTATGTTGAATATAGATGTCATTTAAATGGCAAAGCCATTATGCAATTAGCTGCTGGTTGTTTGCATCACTAAATAGTCCTACTTATGCCTGTCTTGAGTTGTAGGTGTGGCTGATTATAAGTTGTTCAAATGACTTGCACACTTACTTGATATGGCAAGTACTTCAACGAATGCAGTTTCTTACTAGATCTTTTTAATACTGTCTCTCACATTCTATAAATGCAACTGTACAATTGCACCCGGATTGCATGTTTGCACAATAAAAGCATGAATA
>Ga0116226_10002754_pt1 | contig 15403 bp, 21 predicted proteins | sample S1TSphfallax_FD_89692 | JGI IMG/M metagenome (GOLD analysis project Ga0116226, IMG submission 89692) | Host-associated microbial communities from peat moss isolated from Minnesota, USA - S1T2_Fa - Sphagnum fallax MG | ecosystem: Host-associated > Plants > Peat moss > Unclassified | place: USA...
TCTCCGTTGATGTATAATATTGTAACTTTTAATTATCTTCGTTTTCCATTCACTCTTTTGATAAATAACCATTAGATGGAAATTGTAGTAATATGGAGGGTGATAATAATAGAAGGTAACAACTTCAAATGGTGAAGGCAACAATATTAAAAGCTAGTAGGTTCAAGTGGTGAAAGTAACCTATTTTTCCTTGGACAATTTGCATTAAAGTTGAAATTAGGGCAAGGAGAGTAAATACTTTCACAACAACACATTTTGGGTTTTGCAATTGGCCTTTACAACTACATATTAGTTAGGAAGGACATATGTGATTAATGACTAATGAGTTGTTAAACCCATGTCATTTCACCCATTTAGTTGTAAGGGATGTTCAATTGCAAAGCCCAATCATTTTAGTGATTAGGATTTTTTTATATTAATGAAATTTCATGTCATCACTAACCTTGGTATGACATGTAAAGTGCATGCCATCTCAACTTAATTGTTTTATTCAATTAACTGTTACAAAAGACACCTTGATGGATGGATGACGTGTCAAAAATCTATAAACATGTTATGAATCATTACACATGACCAAAAGTCAACCTATTATAACCCATGTAACTAGCATAGCCAAAAGTGAACCTAGCCTAACTCACTTAACCAAAAGTCAACCTAACTTAACCTAGTTAAACTAGTTACCTATGTTAAGCAACCTAGGCTACCTAACTTAGGCTAGGTGGCTTAAATTAAAAACAAACATCAAACTCCTAGCCTAAGAAGCCTACAATAGGCTATTTAACTTAAGCCAAATGCCCTAGATATTATAAGTTACAAGAATGAAGACTTGAACCCCTCACCTTCAGTTTGGAGTTCAAGTCCTCATCCATTGCACTACAACATTTTTTAATACATACTTAACACAAAGTTATAAAGTTCAAAAAAATTAGCCTTGAATTAACCATGGCCACTTTAAGTTGACCTAAGTTAACCTACTTACTATTTACCGACCTAGCTTAAACCTAGACCTTTCTAGGTTGATTTTAAGATGAACTAGTTTGTCAACCTACACTAATTACTAACCTATTAGTAGGATAACCTATTTTAGTATATTTAAACGTACTAGATGTTCGATTTCATGCCACAAATATTTTGGACTTGAAATGATACTACAACTCTCCTAGTGTTTTTCAAGGGCCTACTTATATTGTATTGAAACACATGTCCTTCATTGAGTAGCAATTAGGTTGCTTTTAAACTTGGTGTAATCAATCTTGATTGAACCGATTTTGCTAAAACCAATGAGCTTTTGTGATGAATTAGGTGAATTTATAATTAGTTACTAGAAGAAACATGCATTGTTGTATAGGAACAAACAACATTCATGGTTAATTTGTAGTCTTTTGCATGGCAACAATTCCAACAACATTAATCAACAATGGTCTGAAGTATACACGTGCAAGTTAAGATTTGGACTTTAACAAGTGTTAACACAAGTTTGTACTTGTTTTAAAAAAAATGTTCATAGGTTTTTAGCTTTGGAATGCTACTTTTCAAATGATGTTATACATTTTAGTAGCTTACAAGTTCTTTTTTATTTAAATACAGTTGTAAAAAACTTTTACTTTGTACAATGATTTTTCAATGTGAGAGTTATGACTTTAGATTGACATGGCAAACTAAGTTTAATACCATTATAAATATTTTTACTTTATATATGTGGGAGTTTTTCTCCACATTTATAAAGTTTATTGAAAGCTCATGAGGCAAAATTTTAATCTTGAATTCATTTACTCAGTATGTTTTGTCTTTGAATTATCTAAGGACATGTGCATCTTCTTGTTATTTCTTCTGGTTGTTTGTGATGCATGGTGATGTGAGTGAAATCTGAAGTGCAATTGTAAGGTGAAACAATTCGATCACAAAAAGTCTTCATTTAATTGCATTAAACAACAAAAACAAATATGGTAAATGAAATATAGTTTAAAAAAATTTCATGTAACTTCAAAATTACAAAAGGTCGAAATTTACTTCCTTGAATGCAAGAGGCAATATTTAAACATAAACTCCTAAGCATTCAATATTCTATGATAACATTCAATATGAATACATTTTGTATATTAACTAAATGCTTGCCAAATTGTAAAAAAAACAACAAATATCCCACTTTAATGTGTTTGTTCAAGCCATAGTACATACATGCAATCCTATGTTCAAGGTTTCTAGAAATTTTGGGAAGTCCATTAACAAGCATGTTCCACATGAAGATGTAGAGCCATGGCCAAGTGATTCAAACATCCCATATGAAGATTTTCAATTGCCACTACCATGTAAATAAATCCAAACAAAGATTTGCACATTCAATTCCCAATTCATTCATTCATTTTCATGAAACTAGAAGTAAATGCATGAAATTGGTGACAAAAAAATGCACTTTATGGCATGAACAAATCACTCCCAATCAACATGCACCTACCAATAGACTTTCCACTTGACACTACAACACAAGTTGGAGCTTGCTTACTTTCAAATGAACAAATGGTCATGTTGCAATTAATTCACAATTGAGCTCACAAGATTCAAATGTGTCTTTTATGACAACTTTGATATGTTTTATGGATCACACATCCATAAAATTGTTGTCAAAAATTTGTTTGATATACCAAACAATTTCACAAAAGTTATTTTTATGGGAAGCTTGATGAAGATGATTCAAAAATGATTATAAAGACATGATGAACATGTTCACAAATAATACTTGTATGCATAAATGTACATGACCTTTGCACCTCATGGTAGATTGTGAATTATACTTCAACTGAATACATTTCCTTATCCATGCAACATTTGATGGTTGAAAAATGGCAACACCATCTTTGTGTATTATAATGCAACTAACAAACAATATACATATAATGTCATCATTAACTTATCATTGAAATGAAATATAACTAACACATGTCATAACCATATAATGATTAAACTACAAGCTTTACATTTACAAACAATTATTTAAATTCAAAGTAAGGTGTTATAAACAAACTTTGTATACATTGGTTAAGTATATTGATTTTGGTAAATGGATAAATTAATCAAGGTGACATGGCCAAATATGATTAATCATTCAAAAATAATATTTTAAAAATCATAATTTACATATTTGAACATAAAATTTTAAATAAAAATTATGAACTAAAAAGATGGTGCATTATTATATTACATGTTAAATAAAATTGTAGTTAAAATTTTTCACATAAATATGTCATTTATTGTGTGTAGTGAGATTAGTGCCCAACATTATTGAAACTAACAAAAACAATGTCAACCATGCCTTCATTATTCATATGTTTTCAAGAATTTCATAATACTTGTTGTGCGAATACATATCATCATACAACATACATCGCTGACATACCATACTCACATACACACATAAACACATAACATGGATGAAAACATACACAAATACCCGTATACCACAACTCGCCCCCCTAACTAGTGGTTAGGTCCTTCTAACTTCTAGATAGCCCTATACATCTTCTACATGTTATACACCTTCACATGTGCATGAATCAAAAGGCCAGGTGCTATGTTGCCCCATTGTTAGTTGCCCATTTGCAATCCATGCCATGCGAAAATCAAGTCATCTATGTTGCAACCCTAACTTTGGGCTTGCAACCAAGCAAAGGTTTACAAGGGCGCGGGCCAAGAGTAGTGTGAGAGAGTGTGAGCATGAAGACTCACACTCCCAAGTGAGCTCCCATTTTGGGAGTTGGAGTCCCGATGGACTTTTGAACCTTCAGAGAGCGATTGCAAAGGTCAAAACACCTTGCATTGAAAAGTTCTTTATATCATCAGAAAGCTATTGAAGTGTAGATGTTTAAAATAGGCTCGCATCACCCATTTGGACATCTACAACACAAGTTATGGCAAAAAGAAAAGCCGGGAGTCAAAACTGGCAATTTGATTCCTAACCACAAAAAGTCGGGAGTCCACCCAACTTCCGTGCGTGTAGGTGGCGTGCGATATGCCCTTGGAAAGCTGTCAATGAAAGCTACAACTTTGCTTTAGACCTCATCCCAATCGGAGGTCTGAGCAAGAAGTTATAGCCCCGCAAAGTTGCAGGAATTCCAACCTTGGTAATTTTGGGACTCCCCTTTGGGAGTCTTGAGACAAAAATCCATTTGGATGCGGGCCTTATAGAGAGGTGCAAATATACTATATGGGGGAAGGTGTTGGCTTCCCTCGAGTCCGGGCCGTGATGAGTTTTGTGAGTCCGAGGTTGGCCGTGGCTTAACCTAGCACCAAAGGGTGTTCCAACATTGTATTAACCAACTTGTGGTTAGTTGGATGCATATTCATGTGAGTGAATAAATTGCTTGTCACTCTTCCTAGTCCCATCTCGGAGCTCCAGCACGCCCTTCTACCCCTTTAAGTGCTAAGAACCATGGAACGTGCCCTAAGTTCTTAACATTTTCGTTGTTTTCTACCTTAGACTCATTTGAGTCTAGCAAGGAGCTTGGGAGTGCGTTAATCTACCCTTCCAAAATACAACAAACACAAACCCACCGTCTAGCGGGAACATCCATAAGTGGAGTCATGCGCGCCATGTGCCAACCCCTAGAACAACTATCACACACCAACATATGGGCTACTCCACCTCTAGACCCACACAACATACACCTCAAGCCGGCCCATACCACTGCCAAACTTGGGTCAACTATACCATCCACATTTGGGAGGTGACATGGCACATAATTACATACATGGTCCTTCCAAACAACACCATCACAACCCTCCAACATGAGAACTCTAGAAGTTAACACTTTTCGCACTCGTACGATAGTGCGGCATGTTGTTACATCTAATGTTGTTGGTATAGTTTGTTGCAAATAAACATAATCCCCCACATGGAACCTACAAATCGATGGTGGATAACCTCCACCCTGGATAGTTGCACACCGCAATGTATCCTTGTGTTGAGCAATGGCAAAGTTCTCAAATGCTATTGACATAACTTTTCAAAAAAGCTCCGCACGTTGAGAACACACCCTCAACCACATCTTCGGGTCATCAAGGTTCACCACCTCACTAGACTCACGATGAATCGTTATTGGCAAGCTTAGATCTCGGCCATACAAATAGAAAATAAGGTGAGAAGGAAGCCAAAGATGTTTGACGACTGAATCGATATCCCATGGCCAACCATGGTGACTAAATATCCAAATCCCCTAGGTGGCCCTTTTGTAGGCCATACTTGAGCAATGCCCTTTTCACCGTCTGTACCACATGCTCAGCTAAACCATCTGCCTTTGGATGATTTCAAGATGTGGTTCGGTGATCAATCAACGCCTTGTCACACAAGACCTAAAACTCACCTTGAAACTCCATACCCTAATTTGTCAACACCTCAACTGGTGCACCAAAATGACTAAACACCCTATCAAGGAATGCATACGCTACTCTTTCACTGGATTTGTCAGGGGATGGCACCAACTTAATCCACTTGGAAAAGTGTTCCACCATCACCAATTCAATCCACTTGGAGAAGTCCTCCACCATCACCAACACATATTTGTTGTGCCATACCGTCAATGGTAATGGTCACGCAAAGTCCAAACACTAGCAATAACCCAACCCCATAATAGGCAAGGGGTGTAATTGTGGTGTAGGGGCATTAAACGATGCCCTCACCCTATCACAAACCATGTAACGTGACACTAATTGTTGCACATCAGTGTGCATACCACACCACCAATATTGACCTAGGAGCAAGCTATATGTCCACTTTATTCCAAAATGCCCCAACTCCTCATGGGCATGCCGCACAATACGCCATCTCTGGGATGGATGTGGTACAATCTGCACCCTACCATCCTCCCACACTCGGAGTATATGTGTCCCCTCCAACTAATACCTCCTAGCTTGTTGGAGAACACGGTCTTTCTCCTTGGCACTCACCATGCTTGGCACCATACTGGTCCATAAAAAATCCAACACCAATATATCATCATGAACATCATGGTGGCTGATGCTACCATCTCCAACCTCAGGATCTGAAGACTGGCCATCTACCCTTTGACTAGAATAAGATGTCACATGGCCCTCCATATTAGAGTCCACACCCAACAAGCATAAAAAAGATGATGCATGCCAACCTAGCACCATCTCCTCATCAACCTCGCCATGCCATCTAGCTCCAATATTATCCTCTTGGCTAGTGCATGGGTTCCGACTCAACCCATCGACATCAAGGTTTGCAACTCTAGGTCTATGCACTACTTGGAAGTCATATTTTTGTAAGATAAAAGCCCACTGTGCAAGCTTTCCTGTAAGTTTATCGGACTCCATCAACCACTTGAGTGGTTGGTGATCAGTGACAAGGGTAAATTGTGTGCCAAACAAGTAACACGTGAAGTGTGCAACAACCGACATCGTTGCTGAACACTCTTTTTCGTACGAACTATAGCGTGACTCCGCTGCATTGTTTGAATGACTTGCATAGGCCACCACAAATTCCTTCCCTTCATCATCACACTATGTCAACACTGTTCCAAGTCCCAACATACCCTAATCAATGTGTAGCTAGAATGGATGCCCCTTAATGGGTCCTTCAAGATGGGAGCTGCAACCAACTTGGCCTTGAGTTCCACAAAAGCTCGTTCCTGCTCATTGCCCCACTGCCACTCCTAATCCAACTTCAACAACATGTTCAAAGGCTTTGCCATCGCACTAAAACCTTTGACATACATGTGGTAATAGTTCGCCAATCCCATGAAAGCGCGAACCTTATTCACATCCGTGGGATGTGGAATACGTGCAATAACCTCCACCTTGGCTTGTTGCACTCCCAAACCACCTGGGTAAATCACATGACCTAGATACTCCACACTCTTTTGGAAGAACTTACACTTTTCAAGATGTAAATGTAGACCATGAACCTTCAATTGCTCAAACACAATTTGTATATGAATTTGGTGCTCCTCCATAGTATCACTATACACCACAATATCATCGATATAACATCGGACAAAATCCAACCCTATTAAGATCCTATCCATCACACACTAAAACTCGGCAAGTGTGTTCTTCAACCCAAAGGGTAAGAACTTCCATTGATATAAACAATCCTTGCCATGAGAGTTGATGCCCCAAAATACAATCTTGGCCTTGTCTTCTTCTCGAATCAACAATTGATGGTACCCTGTCCGAAGAAGTGTATTAAAGACCTTCGCATGTCCCATAACATCAAAGATCTCCTTAGGTGTAGGCATGGCATACTTATCGGACTTAGTCTGTCGATTAATAGGACAATAGTTTCCACACATCCGCCTATCCGTGTAGTTGCCATGTATATCTTTTTTGGCAGGCATGACAATGGTTGATGCATATTCACCATGCGACAACTCCACTAATCTAGCCTCTAATAGATCCAACGTCCGAGTCTGAATCAAGACCTTCTCCATATCACTGTATTTATAGGGACGACAAAAGATTGGCATGTCACTAGCCAACTCAATTCGTATACCAGGTCTAATCAAAGCACCCAACTTCTTCATATTGAAGGCAAAACAACTCCTATACACCCTTAGGAATTACATCAATTGTCGCCTCTTTCCTCTTGTTAGCTTGGGCCCCATCAATGGCTCCCAAGTCTCCTCAATAGACATATTAGAGGAAGAAGACGACATTAATGGTTGTTACGCAAGAACTTCGAGAGAAGCCACATGCTCTTCCATGTCACCCAATGGAACACCACTGGAACAACAAACTCTTCCAATAGCATGGGCCATAACCTCCACATGCTCTCCCAACACATCCCATATATTCTAAAGGTGAAAAGTATAATTCTCCTCGCCCTTAGTTGATGCCTTTATCGTCACGGTGCGCAACGAGCTTACAAGAGGTGTAACTACTACAGATGTGGCTCTGAGCTAACGTTGTTCAACCATACTAAGGCTAACAATCCAAGTCAATAGTTTAGGTCCATAGCCTGACCCAACACTTGTCGACGTGAAGCCTCTGAAATAGAAAGGACCGATGTCACTCCTATAGGAAACCCCATCGCATGTTCTCTCTCATCGAGGTTGGGCTCCACTAACTGTTGCGAATAAGTATCCCATAGAAGCCCGAGACCACCCTCCCTATGGGCATGTGACGTTGGAAAACTAACAAATGTGGGTAATGCCATCCTAGGTTGTCCCACTAAGTTCACCACTACCATGGGTGACCTATCAGTAACTCTCACCACCTAAGAATGTCGCCCAATATCCAATATATTATCCACTATGAGGTGAGAAGATTGTTGCATTGTCTCATATGCCCATCTCAACACCTCCCTTGGCAACAAGTTCGTCCACCACAATTGTGGATGATGAGCATGCAAGCCAACCCTCATTGCATCCAATAAAACCGCTGGTCTAATCCAAGACTAGATCTCGTGTACACTCGCCATCACATGAGACTTAATATCACCCAACAAAGGTACGTTTTCCAAAATGTATGTAGGAGCACATGCTTGACGTGTCTAAAGATGGTGTAACACCCGCAACATCTCCCAAAACATACAAAATCAAAGGTCATGTAATCCTTCACCATAACTAGCTCGAGTATGACCCTGGCATGGCCATCTAGCAATCACCAAATCAATAGGACCAACTTTCGCAAGGTCCTGCGCCCCTAACAACGCAATGTCTAATGGCAAAGCTCGCTGATATCCTCGAATAGCCAACCTCGGCAACAACTTAGGGTATCGCCGCATCAATAATGCAAGATGGCGCGATGAAACCCTCCTCGCAATTTCATCTCTTTCCACGTAAAGGTAATTCCGAACTATAATACCTGCTTGAAGCACTGTTGCCAAACCGATGCTAATCCCACCAAATAGATCCAACACGCAAATACCTTCGGAAGGATACTCCCACGTAATGGGTGTAGTATCCAATGGAGACAACCCAACATGATGAGAAATAGGAATCCGTTGCGGAACCTCCTCCTCCTCCATACGCAAAAAAACCTCACGCCAAGCCTGTGATACCAAACGATTAGCATATTGCCATAACACCCCATTCGAACGCCAAAGTGGAACATCCAATGAGGAGGACATTGTTGCAACAAAGCTATAAACCTCCTTTATATCCTCGTAGATCGGAATGTTAATGGTGGAAATGTTGCCCTCCAACAAGTCACATGGCCAAGTGACCACTCCACTAAAACTAGCAACTGATGCCAACACTTTTGGGGGAGAACCTCTTGGTCAAACCCTAGAAATAAATCTCACAGGCACGTAACTCATCCATCCATCCCCGGACTGCTAACCAGGTCGATAAGTTGTTGTCTCCGTCTAATAATCCATCTAAAAACCCATTGGATACAACACGACACCTCCAACTAGTACATCATATGACTCAACTGCTATAACAACAATAGTCGTTCCCAACCTAGAGCTATTAGTCGCATGACCTAGTCTCATTTGCACCGACAATCTCTCACGTGTCATGAAGTGAGACCTATCATTGGCTCCACCGAGTGATGTCTGAATCTGGAATGGGCATAGCTCAAGCTCTGACCTCCAAATACCCAAACCAATACATGCTGCCTTCCCTAACATCAAGGGTTGGGCACCAGAATCCAACAAAACTCGATATGGTCTATACACTTGGCCCATAAGACTCACCAACCAGAAAATACCACTCCAGTTGTCCAACATACATACACCAGGTGTAAGCCTCTCACGATCAATGGCTAGTCAAGTTGGTAATGCGTCCATCTTGGCCGTTGCCACCTGCCAAAGACTATCCACACCTAATATCACACGTTACTCCACAGCAACATCCCCCCCACAAGTTGCCCCACATCAACACCTTCACACACCTTAACACTCGTAACAACAACATTCCCACGTTCACACGTGTTTGCTAATCAAAAGACAAGAACTAAATCAACTATTGACACCATCAAATCATTGGTTAAAAATGATGGGGATCCCAACACTGAAGTCCATCCGCGACACTACACTTGATGATACATTTGTGTCCACTACATGTGATGTTGATGCCGCTGGCCCCACTGTCGGTTCGATAGGTGGTGTAGGAACCATGGAAGGAGTCTTAACCACCTTAGACAATAAGGATGGCTGAGGAAGCTTGGTTTGTTTACCAATTTGACCCTTATGTGGATCTAACTCCACAATTGCCCCACATGGCTCCGAGGCTCGAATGACGCCTCTCATCACTGCAACAGACGCCTCAATTTGTGCTACACTAGCCATATAAGAGAGATCATCTCCCCCATAAGATGTGGAAGCCTTGCCTCTAGAATGCGATCGATGTTGGAAACTTGCCATGGTAGCAAGCCTCTACTCCAATTGTTCAATCTTAGCAGCCATAGTTGCCTATGTCATAGGGAGAGGAGTGGATGTGGGAGGTGCCCCAACCACTGCTGTACCTTTACGACCCCCACCACCTTTACCACCTCTACCACCATGACCTCTTTGAGCCATTCCACCACGACTTGATCTCAATTCTGGGTAAAGGTTAAAACAACGTTCACGAAGATGGCCGACCCAACCACAATTATCACATTGAACCTGTGTCAACTGAGATCCCTCAGCCAAAGTCCGTCCACCACTCTCATGTGGACAATCCCTCCAAATATGAGCACCACCACATGTTTAACAAGACTGTCCATGTTGTTGACCATTAAATGAAAGTAATGGTCTCTGTGCACTTGTCCCTCCGGAACCTGATTGGGGTCGTCCCTGACCTCCACAACTCCCACCACCACCACTACGAGGCTATGAGGTGGAGTGTTGTCCACGAAAACTAGTAGTTGTATCCCTATTGAATCCAAATGTCACCACCCTCTCCTCCACCATGTTAAGCTTTTATCTTCTTAGACAAAGTAAACACATGGGCCAATGTGGGAGAATCTTCACTCATGAAAATCACATCACGTACTCTCCATCACAATTTTTTGTCTAAAATCCCATACCAAAACAGGACTCCCTGAACCTCTGTCACCCCTTGGGTAACTATAATCAACCGTTGCATATGTGTGTATGCCTCACGAAGACTCTCATTAATCTTCTGCTTAAACTTTTGAAGACTCTTCAACTTCTCCGTTTTCACCCCCTGGTAGTTCTTCTTTAACCTCAAGAAAAACTCCATGATAGGGTTAAATAGAGGTGGGGGAACAACCAGTGTGCTCATACTAGGAGTAGACGACGTAATAGTACCACCACTAGCAACACCACCGTGAGTAATAGACACATAGGATGGAGACCAATGTTGCTTCCACGCCTCAATTTCAACGGCATGATCTCTCCGAAACTCATGATAATCATCCATCAAAGGACCCTCCAAGTGCTGAAATAATCCTTTTCATGGCAAGAAAGGTGAGATTAATTTGGCATTACGCAACATCAGCATATCGCACCAAGAATCAAATTTTTGAATGAAGTCTTCCAACTTGATGGTGCCCATTGCATCCGAGTAATGTCAGGGGCCTTTCATGGCCCCATAACCCCCGTCCATATCCCAAATCAATGGGGTCGCAATACTGGATGATAATATGGAAGACTTGTTATCCATGATAACCTCGTCTTCTTCAACAATCGATGATATGGGTGAAGGTAGCTGATACCTCAACCCACTACATGTAATTCCACCATCTCCACCATGGTCTCCCACATGACCACCACATTACTCTGTGATGACCCAATCACCAAACCCGGTACGCAAACTGAATCACCACCAAATACTATCGACCTCGTGCCTGCACTAACCCTAAAATACATCATGTAATCTATGGGTATAGGCAACTAGACTTGATTAGAGTGATAACCTTGCTAGATTTCCAAGGTACGTGCCTGGCAAGCGAGCTTGCTCACTTGCTCCTTGCTCCGCCTCGAATTTGCCTGCTTTGCCCCACTTCGCTATCAGAAACGAATATTCCATTCAACCACATAGCTGAGCAACAGCTCAACTCATCCAAACAACCCACCAAAACAAGTCGAAAATGCGTTCCCCACTAGCCAAAAGTTCAATTTATGATGAAATCCTTAATTCGCCATAGCCAAAAGCTGTGAAATCGGGCTACGAGCACTCAAACAACCATATCTCCACCGTTCCTACACTAAATACCAATCTATTTAAACCAAAATACAGAAGATAACCAAATCTTCCTTCCTTCCAAAACTCAACTGAAAAGAAGGTATGTTGCTGAGCTACAACATGCGAAAAACCGCTAAAAAACATGGGCGCAAATATGTGTAAACTCTAGATCTTTCGAGGGCCAATACTCCCAATTAACTCCACCAAAAAATCCCCAAAAATTCCCAATTGCAATTTAGCCCTCAAACAACATTTCCACAAAGTTGTAGCACCTAATCTTCCATGGTTATTCAACTAAAAATCCGACAACGCTTCCCCACTAGGTATGTGCAAACTAGAAAAAACCATCACCACAAAAATGAATGTAACACATAAACTACTCAATGAAAACACAATCTGTCTTGACCAAATTATAGATCGGCTCTCTAACTACACTCCTAATCAGCAACTCTTTCCAAGGAAATTTCCACGTATTTAAGAAATTGACATCGCTAGAAAATTGTCACCAAAAATTGTCGAATGCACACCAACAACTTCAAACAATCATAACTTTTGATCCGCTCAACAAAATCCAATGTTCTTTGGTGTGGAAAGATCTCGTCGAGGCGTTCCTTTCAACACCACCCACTCCCAATTCGGCCACACAACAAAAGAGCAAGATCACAAAACCCCCACGGTTTAGCTACTTCCAAAAAATGGAGTTCTTTGAATGAAAATGTCATGAGAAAGATCTACTATCATAAAACTCATGATGCAAACACATATAGTCAAGCCAAGCTCACTCCACTCAGAGATTCCAAGTTGATGCTAACAAGACACCATAGTTTGGAGTTCCATTAACTCCAACTATTCCCAACGCTTTAGGTTCAACTCAAAGAACTATGTTCTTTGAGCCCTCTCCCAAGCTATACCCCCATTCACAACATGGGGGTGGGTCCTACCAGAAAAGCCACTCTCCTCTAACCCTAAACCTAAAAACCTTAAGTAAGCACTATTCGCTACCATAACACACTATACATTATAGTTAACACACATATGGTCATGACATACCAAAGATGATATTCCAAAGACACTCCTAGGTGTAATACCCCAACAAGATGAAATAACTAGCATGATATACACATTATATTAGGTTCCAACAACTACAAAAAATAATAATGTTATGTAGTAAGTGTTTAACACATTTTCAAATCTTTTGAAAAAGTTTTATACTCTTTTAAGTAACAAAACCATTTATTATTTTATAACAAAAATGGTTTTGGGTATTCCATATTAAAAAGAGTCATTTAATTTTTTTCCAAATGTTCTCATATACATTAGATATATTTGTATACAACTTCATCAAAAAAATTCAACATTAACTTAATTTAATGAAAAAATCAACATTCATATATGTTTTATGCAAACTTCTCCATGTTTACCTAGGAAATGTTGCAAATCACATTATTCCCAAATTTCAATGTTATGGTGTTCATTAATGATAATTGGTGAAGTTTGGAATTGTCGCCAAGATAACTTAGTGACAATTCCAAACTTCACCAATTATCATTAATGAACAATATAACCTTCAAATTTTTTCTAATAAATGTATCCAACAATAAAATATAAAACATGAGTTTTATCAAATAACTAATGAAGTTTGTAACATTGAAGGTGGCATGCATTGAAAGTTTCCAATTTTTAATAATGCTAGTTATAATGGAAAAAAATATTCAAAGTTGGCAATAATTGGCATGTTTTCACGTGTGTGTATTTTTTTTGTCATTCCTTTGACACGAACTCACATAGGATCCCTTGTAGTTTAATCATTAACATTGACAACCTATTTTCTTGATCATTGACACATAACAACAACCCCACATTCTTTAGAATTCTCATTCAATGCAAAATCTTGTATTTCCAGAATTCCCATTCAACTAGGTTTCTTACTGCCCATGGATTTTCAAAATTTAGATGACCTAGATAGATACAATTTCTTTGCTCTTTCTTGGATGCCACTCGCAAACCATCAACTCATTGATTCCTTACTATATTTCATCACCTTCACCACACTCATTTCTTTTATCATGTTGTAGTTCCTACATTTGCTATCTTGATACTTTAATGTGCAATGAAAAAGTTCTAAAATTTAATACAACATAAGTACTTGAACACATGCAACTATCATACAACATTATTATCACAACACCAACTTTTATAGCAAAACAACTTCAACACTTAGCTTAGGAAATGCAATTGGTTAAATATATTATTTTGTGTTCCCATTCATGAATTCCACCAACAACCTCCCATGCTAAATATAACCATCGCCAAACTCCATTTAGAGAAACCAAGCAAACAATTGTTTTTGTAGTTGCCATGATATAATTCACACCACGCAACACCACCAATTTCAGATACACATCACCTTGCAATAGACAAACAATATAATTCACAGCCATTAAGAAAAAGATCAACATCAACTATCTCTTCCTTTGTCCTTTTCACATTCTAGTGTTCATTAAGTTTTCATTGGTAAAATAAATCATCCGACTTCTCTTCATCTCATAATAGGTCTTCTCAAAGTTTTGCCTAGTTATGTCTTAAAGCCTTAGCTTTGCTATCAAAAGCTAATAAATCAATAGGCACCAATGGAGCATTCTCATTTCTACAAGTAATGGATCAAACAAGAGAATGGTAGGAGGGCATGCAAGGGGTGGAAGGCAAGAGAAAGGCAAACCCATTACTATCGTCCAACTTATAATTTTGAAATTAAACACTTTAAGTTGGAAAGACTTTAGATGCATGAAATTTTCTTCATCAATCCAATGTTGAAGTGATATGGATGGGAGAAAGATTCATATGTGAAAGGTAGTACACACACATGCCAAACTTCATTGCCAAAAGAAAACACAAAAAGTGTAATGAAAAAAATCCAAGCTAAAGGCATTCCCAAAACAAAAAGCATAAGAAAAGGCAATGGAAGATGTTACACCCCCCCCCTTAATGAGCATTGTTTGGATGTCAATGTGACCGCTTGTGATTTTGTGTAGGGTTTGAGTAATGTTTTGTAAATAGTTGAAGTAATACTATTTAGGATCTAGTTGTTGTAAATGGCAAGAAATATGCTAGTGGTGTGTTTATGAAGTCATGGGTTCAAACTTTGCAAGAAACAATAGAACATACTACATTTTTTTGTCATTAAAACAAGACAAATGTTGATTGTGAAGGAAAAGAAACATGATGTTATACTCCCCGCCCCCGCCCCCCATTGAACTTCGTGGGCTTGTTGTTTTGTGGCATGCATAGGAATAACATTATTATTTTTTACA
>Ga0116226_10002755_pt1 | contig 15394 bp, 11 predicted proteins | sample S1TSphfallax_FD_89692 | JGI IMG/M metagenome (GOLD analysis project Ga0116226, IMG submission 89692) | Host-associated microbial communities from peat moss isolated from Minnesota, USA - S1T2_Fa - Sphagnum fallax MG | ecosystem: Host-associated > Plants > Peat moss > Unclassified | place: USA...
ACCCGTCTTAGCGTGCGCCAAAACGGGTCAGTGAGCTGATCACATCCCTTTTAGCTGCACTTGTTATGGGACTAGCTCCAACATTGGAACTACCCTGGCGCCCGCAAGCAGAATCAAATCGGCGCAAGCAACATCCTAACTTAAAAAATGCAGCTTGCCAATGCTAGTCATTTCTGCACGTTATGGTAAAGTCAACAACGCGATGAAATGCAAATCGTATGATGCAAAACCCGGATCGCGCTGTGTTTGATTTCACACTAGACACGCATGTAGCGTGACGATGTCATAAGGAGGACATCGCCATCAAATCAACGTGTATCCGCCAGAAAGAGAAGTTGTCGTTACAGGATCACAGATTTCATAACGGCTTCAACACAATAATATTCTCGGAGGTTTTACCTATGCACGTAAGCAAATCTGCTTTGCTTTCTATTTCCTTTGCCGCAACGCTATTAGCTGGTTGCGGAGGCGACAACCATACGCCTGCCCCGGTCGTCGTACCCGATGCTGCAGCACCCGGCTTCACAGCAGGTTCGGCGAATGTGGCAACCGCAGCGCCAACACTGCCCCGCCCGTCAACCACGCCATGTGCGGTACCGTTATTTACCGGTTATATCTTCAACAACTTTTCGTCACAGACTTTCAATTACACGCCACCCGCGAATTGTCCTGGTCCGTGGGCGAAGGTGGTGTTGACGGCAGATTTCTCGGTCACCGCTGGTTTGCAATACGACCGCACCGCGCACATATCCGTTGCTGGCGTCAACATCTACAGCGGCACCACGGAAGAGCCGGGATCAGCGGAAGCACCTAGCTGGCATGTGGAGCGTGACCTATCCGAATACCAGTCGATGTTTACCACTGCGCAAACTGGTGCAGTTGATCTCGACAATCTGGTCAACTCGACATATACCGGCCTGCTATCCGGCACAGCACAATTGCTGTTCTACCCGGTCAGCAGCACAACACCTGCGGCACCTAGCGCAGATGCAGTGTATGCGTTCTCGTCAGGTGCAAATGGTCGCCCGGTTGATTTGAATACATCGACCTCGACGTTGAGCGCAACCTATACGTTCCCAACCAATGTCGTGCGCGCCTACATGGATGTGATCGCGCAAGGCCAGTCGAACGATGAATTCTGGTACACCTGCGCGCCAAACAGCCTGTCAAATCAATTGCAGACTTGTGGCAGCACTGCCTTCCGTCAGACGCAGATTACCATCGATGGCACACCTGCTGGTTTGGCTCCAATTTTCCCCTGGATATTCACCGGCGGTATAGATCCTGGTCTATGGCGCAACATTCCAGCCGTGCAGGCACTGAACCTGCAGCCTTACCGCGTCGATTTGTCGCCCTTCGCAGGCAAGCTGAACGATGGCAATCCGCATACGATCAGCTTGAGCGTGTTGAATGCCGACAGCTATTTTGCAGTCAATGCAGCATTGTTGATTTATCGCGACAAGAACTCGGCATCCGTGAGCGGCAGCATCACATCGAATTCGCTGGCGCTCCCAACTGCTGCCAACATCAGCAACCAGACCAGCGTCGATGGCCAGAGCGATACGGTCGGCACCTTGGGAACAACCTCGCAGACGCAATACCAGATCATCGGCCAGATCCTGAGTTCGCATGGGCTGGAAGTATTGAGCGTGCAGCAGAATATGAATTTCAGTAACGTGCAGACCTACACCGATACGACGCAGGACTTCCTGCAAACGACGACGGTGACATCGACCTCGTTGACGATCATCGGCGGTCAGCAAACGCTATTGACGCGCCAAAGCAGTTACCCGCTGCATTTCGGTTACAGTGTCGATGCTGCGGGCAACCCAACCTCTACCGTCAATATGGGGTTCAATGTGCAAAACACCTTGAATGTCAATGGCGAAGTCAGCTATAGCAACCAGTTGAACGATACAGTGAATAATTCATCGCTATATGTGGTCAACGCGGAACCATCCATGCATACTGGCAGCGAGCAATATACCTTCAGCGATACGGCTGGAAGCTGCTACAACCGTAGCCTGACCAGCAATCTGTTAAAGCTGGTCAGTGCAATCGATGCAGGTAGTTGTGGCGGTACGGGCAGCGTCGCTCGTATGCCCTACTACGTCGATCCGTATGGCGGTACCGGTTTCGTCGGCCCACTCGGTTATTGATTGATTGGTGTTTTAAGGACGGCGCATGCATCACATCCGATGCATGCGCCGTTTTTATTTGAAATGCCGCAAAGTCAGCGATGATTTTGCATCTGATCAGACTCGATCATGACGACACCACACAATTCGTCACGTAGCGATAGCAGCATCGTACGCGCTACGGCGTGGGCAGGAATGGTGCGATATTTACGCGGCAACACAACATTAAGCGGTTGCAACAGCATGATGGAAAAGAATTCAGCAAAGCGAAATTGCGCTCGCTTGCCAGTCAACAAAGCCGGACGGAAGATCGCGACCGATTCGTAGTCAAGCGACTCCACAGCCGCCTCCATCTCACCCTTGACGCGGTTGTAGAAAATATTGGAATAACGATCCGCGCCCATTGCAGAAATCACCAAAAAGCGCTTTGCCCCAGCATCGCGCGCGAGCTTGGCGGACTGCACGACATATTCACTATCAACACGGTGAAACGCTGCCTGTGATCCGGCGACCTTGATGGTGGTGCCGAGACAGCAACACATGACGTCACACGCAGGCCAAGCGACTTCGTCCATTTTCTCGAAATCGAAGATATGCGAAACCAGCTTGGAATCATTGCCGAAATCGTCAATAGGCCGACGCACCATAACATGCACCGTATCGACGCTGACATCTTTGCACAACTGCATCACCAATTCACGTCCAACCAGACCAGACGCGCCGATGACGCAAACGGAGAGTCCCATAATGCGCTTGTTGATGCAATTTGAAGGGGATACGCCACTCACCCGGCGTATCCCCTTAGTTCACCGAATTATTCGACTTGAGCCAGATTCAAATTCAGTTGTGTACGCACCGCATCCTCCACCACAGGTTTAGGATTGTTGCGCGACACTTCCAGGCGATCCAGATAGTCACTGGAGATATCGCCAGTGATGTAATGGCCATCAAAGCAGGAAGCTTCAAAGCTCTTCAAGGCCGGGTTGGCGTCGCTGATCGAACGCTTCAATGCATCGATGTCTTGATACACCAGTGCGTCGGCAGTGATTTCACGGCACACTTCCTCTTCTGTACGGCCATAAGCGATCAACTCGTTACGGGTCGGCATGTCGATACCGTACACGTTCGGGAATTTCACCGGTGGTGCAGCGGAGGCAAAGATCACGCTCTTGGCACCAGAGTCACGTGCCATCTGCACGATCTCACGGCTAGTCGTACCACGCACGATGGAGTCATCCACCAGCAGCACGTTCTTGCCCTTGAACTCGGAGCCGATTGCGTTCAGCTTCTGACGCACCGACTTGCGACGGATCGCCTGTCCTGGCATCAGGAAGGTACGACCGATGTAGCGATTCTTGATGAAGCCTTCGCGATAATCCAGATTCAGCTTCAGCGCCAATTCCATGGCAGCAGGACGCGATGAATCAGGAATAGGCATCACGACGTCGATATCGCCATGCGCGAAATTGCGTTTGATCTTTTCAGCCAGATACTCGCCCATCTTCAGGCGGGTCGCATACACCGACGCACCATCAATGATCGAATCAGGGCGGGCCAGATAGACGAACTCGAATGCGCAAGGATTCATCGATGGATTTTCCGCACATTGCTGGTTGTACAGCTTGCCGTCCATATCGATGAAGATTGCTTCGCCTGGGATCACGTCACGGAGGAAGCGGAAACCCATGCCTTCCAATGCAACCGATTCGCTGGCGACCAGATATTCCGGCCCCTTATCGGTGTCGTTAAAGCCAATGCACAGTGGACGAATGCCGTACGGGTCACGGAACGCCAGCATGCCGTAGCCAGCGATCTGCGCAACCACCGCGTATGAGCCACGCACACGTTTGTGCAACTCAGACACAGCACGGAACAGGGCGTCCGGGTCGAGCGAATAGCCGGTGGTCGCTTCCTGGATTTCGTGCGCCAACACATTCAACAACACTTCCGAGTCGGAGTCAGTGTTGATGTGGCGGCGATCATTCTTGAACATCTCGATCTTGAGCTGATCGACATTGGTCAGATTGCCATTGTGCGCCATCGTGATGCCAAACGGCGCGTTGACGTAAAACGGTTGTGCCTCTTCTTCTGCGCTGGAGGAACCTGCGGTTGGATAGCGCACTTGGCCGATACCGGCATTGCCCATCAAAAAGCGCATGTTACGGGTGCGGAACACGTCGCGCACGAGGCCGTTGGCCTTATGCATTGCGAACTTTGCCCCGGAATTGGTTGCGATCCCCGCTGCATCCTGACCGCGGTGTTGCAACAGCAACAGCGCGTCGTAGATCATCTGGTTGACGGGGCTATGGGAAACGATGCCGACTATGCCACACATGGTGGACTCCTCAACTAAAACAAACTAAAACCTGATATATCTCGCGATATTGTCTGGCAGGAAAGGAATGATCTCGCGCGCTGTCGATTCGACGGCGGGGCGCAGTTGCGCATTCTTCCAGAATTCCTGCCGTGGGATGTCTGTCATCCCACACAACAGCACAGCAGCCACAACCAGTACGACGCCGCGCAAAAATCCAAATAAACCACCCAACGCACGATCCGCCATCGTCAGGCCAACCGCCGAGATCAACGAATCCAGTGCAAGCGCCAATAACATCATCAGCAATCTTACGCCGATAAACAAGGCAATAAAGGCAATAATCAAACGCATCGCCTGCCCTGGTATCGCTTGTGGCAACAATGCCGCCAGATTTGCGCCATATGCATTGGCAACCACCAGAGCCACTACCCAGCTAAGCAAGGACACAACTTCTTTCACCAGTCCGCGAAAGAGTCCGATCATGACTGAACATCCGAGGACGAACAGTACCAGGTAATCGAACATCGTCATGCGTCGCGTGCTTCCGGTTTCACGTCCGCTACCTCACGCTTATGATGAAGGCAGCAACTTGCCGTTCAAACCGATCTTGCCCAGTTTCGCCCGTGCGCTTTCCGCTTCTTCCTTGCTGGCGAAAGGACCGATACGTACGCGCATCACGCGCTCGCCAGAATCGGTTGCCACTTTTTGCACATACGATTTGATGCCCGCTTCATTCAACTTGCCTTGCAATTCATCGACCTTGTCCTGCGAAGCCAGTGCCGCGACTTGCACGATGAACTTGCCAGGCTTCTTTTCCGCATTCGCCTTCACATCATCTTTACCTTCCAGGATCGCCTCGGCGCGGGCATCATCATGCTCCAGCTTTGCCTGCGGTTTCGCTTCAGCTACTTTCGGCTCAGGCTTGGCTTCTGGCTTTGCCTCCGGTTTGGTGTCATCCTTGCTCTTAGGCTTACTTGCCGCTGCCGATGTTGTCGGTGCGACAGCAGTTGCAGGCACAGTTTGCGTTGCAGCAGGCGTCACAGGCGCGGGCATTCTAGCAGGAGTCGCAGCATTCGGCACGGCAGGCTTGGAATTACTGCCTGTCGCCGGTGGAAGGTTGACAATTTGCTCTTGCTGACCAAGTGATGCAGCCAGCGGCACAGAGGCCATCGCAGAGGTGGAAGCCGAAGGTGCAACAGCAGGCGCGACGGATGTCGCAGCAGGCAACGTCCCCGGCTTGTCCTTCGATGGAATCTGGATGGCGATATCGTCGGAAATCGGCTTCGGCTCGGAATCGAGCAACATCGGCAAACCGATGATCATCGCCAACACCAGTGCTACCGCACCAATCAGGCGGCGGCGCGCACGTTTCTTTTCCGGCAATACCGGATCAATCGGCGCGTTTGAAGTTTTAGGCGACTTCGTTGATTTGCGTGGTTTGCGGGTACGCCCGCCCGCTGCTTGCGATTCATCTTCGGCGCGCGAATAAAATTCGCCGTCGCTGGATGCAGCTTCCTCTTTATTTTTGCTGGCGAACGAGAACAAGCCCATGCGATCAATGGTGAGTTATCAATGTTTTCGGGCTGCCATTACACCGGCAACTGTCAAAAAAGACCCGAAGACCACAATTCTATCATTCTCCCCTGCCCGACTCATTGCATTTGCATATGCATCTGCGGGTGTTGCGAACAGATTGATACTGCGTTCCTCGCCAGCCTTGTCGTTTGGCACGACTCCGGCAGCTAGCAATTTCTCCTGAATCTGCTGATTGCTGGCAGCACGTGGCAATGGCAAATCGGTCACGCACCAGTGATCAACAGTGCCTTTCAGGTGACTGATAACACCATCGATATCCTTGTCGAGCATGGAGCCGAACACTGCATAGGTCATTGGATGAAAGCCCATATTGCCGAGATTTTGCGCCAGTGTCGCTGCTGCATGCGGATTATGCGCGACATCCAGAATCACCGCAGGACGCCCCGGCAACACCTGGAAACGCCCCGGCAAATCGACCATCAGCAAGCCGCTACGCACATCCTGCGCGCTGACTGGCAGGCGATCCCGCAAGGCTTCCAGCGCAGCCAACACAGCCGACGCGTTCAACAATTGATTCGCACCACGTAAAGCCGGATAAGCGAGAGAATTGCGGCGCAAACTACGGCCACCGTAATTCCACTGCTGCTTGTCGCCCGCATAGTTGAAGTCCCGACCAAACAGCCATAAATCGGCGCCGATCTTTTCCGCGTGATCAATCAGCGATTGCGGAGGCACTGGATCGCCACAGACAGCCGGTTTGCCAGCGCGGAAGATGCCCGCCTTCTCGAAACCGATGGCTTCACGCGTATCGCCGAGATAATCGGTATGGTCGATATCGACGCTGGTGACGATGGATACATCACCGTCGAATACATTGACCGCATCGAGACGCCCGCCGAGACCGACTTCGAGGATGATCACATCCAGATCGCTTTGCGCGAGCAAATGTACAATCGCCAGCGTCGTGAACTCGAAATAGGTCAACGACACGTCACCGCGTTTGGCCTCGACCGCTTCAAAGCTGGCGATCAGCGCCTCATCGCTTGCCGATTCGCCATTTACACGCGCACGCTCGTTAAAATCCAGGAAATGCGGCTTGATGTACAAGCCAACCTTGTACCCGGCGCGCAGCAGGATCGATTCCATCATTGCGCAGGTCGAACCCTTGCCATTGGTGCCAGCGACGATAATAACCGGGCATTTGAATTCGATATTCAGCCGTTCCTTGACCTCGGCGACGCGATCCAGTCCAAGGTCGATCACCTTGAAATGACGCGATTCCAATAAGCTCAGCCAATCGGCCAGATTTGTCGGGGTTGTTTGCATCGTGATTCGTATATAGCGACGATTTGAAAATTAAAAAGCCCGGAAGTTCCGGGCTTTAAGAAGAGGCGTTGCTTCTTGGATATCAGGCCGCCAAGACATCAACCGGCTGGTTTTGCAACAGCGCCAGCAGATGGGCGATTTCCTCACGCATCTTGCGACGATCGACGATCATGTCAATCGCACCCTTCTGGATCAGGAACTCAGAACGCTGGAAGCCTTCCGGCAGCTTTTCACGCACAGTACTCTCGATCACGCGTGGACCGGTGAAACCGATCAAAGCCTTCGGCTCTGCCATCACAACGTCGCCGAGGAAGGCAAACGATGCGGATACACCGCCGGTCGTCGGGTCAGTCAGCACGGAAATGAAAGGCAATTTCTTTTCGGAGAGCTTGGTCAGCACTGCAGTTGTCTTCGCCATTTGCATCAGCGACAACAAACCTTCCTGCATACGTGCGCCACCGCTGGCGGTGAAGCAGATCAGCGGCACCTTTTGTTCCAGCGAGACTTGTGCAGCACGAGCAAAACGTTCGCCAACGACGGAACCCATGGAACCGCCCATGAATTCAAACTCGAAGCAGGCAACGACAACAGGTAGGCTCATGATGGTGCCGCCCATGACGACCATTGCATCGGTCTCGCCGGTGGCGTCCATGGCGGACTTCAGGCGATCTGGATACTTCTTGTTGTCCTTGAACTTCAGCGTATCGACCGGCAATGCTTCCTGACCGACTTCAAAGCGACCACTCGGATCAAGCAAAGCATTCAGGCGATCCCGTGCGCGAATGCGCATGTGGTGATCGCATTTAGGGCAAACGTGGATATTGGCTTCCAGATCGGTACGGTACAGCACTGCCTCGCACGATGGGCATTTAACCCACAAACCTTCAGGAATCGACTTGCGGCTTGCCGCTTCATTACGCTGAATACGTGGGGGCAGCAGTTTTTCCAACCAACTCATGAACACCTCGTTTGTATTTTCACTGCTCGCATTGTACCGCCAGCTGGCCTTTGCGCCAAGTTTTGCCAGGATGATAATGCATTTTCATTATCATCCTGGCACATCAAGCATTGACTAGGCAGTCAATTCATCCAGCGCTGCACGGATGCCGACAACAAAGCTGCGCACCGCCTCCACCGCCTTTTCGCGCGGTGAATTTTCCAATTCCTGGATGATGCGACTGCCAATCACAACCGCATCGGCAACGGCACCAACAGCCTTCGCTGTAGCCGCATCGCGGATACCGAAACCGACACCGATTGGCAACTTGACATGCTGACGAATCGCCGCGATACGTTGCGACACTTCAGCCGTATCGATATTTCCAGCACCAGTCACCCCCTTCAGCGATACGTAATAGCTAAAGCCTCCGCCGATCTTGGCAACCTGCTGGATGCGCTCTTCGGTCGAAGTCGGGGCCAGCAAAAAGATCAGATCGAGGCCGTTGTCGCGCATACCCTGCGCGAATTCCTCGCACTCCTCCGGCGGATAATCAACGACGATGGTGCCATCGACACCTGCCTGTTTCGCTGCATCTATATATGCTTGCTGGCCCATGCGCTCAATCGGATTGGCATAACCCATCAGCACAACAGGTGTAGTTGTATTGGTCTTGCGAAATTCGCTGATGATAGTCAGCACGTCGCGAATGCCGATGCCGAATTTCAAAGCACGTTCGCAAGCACGTTGAATTACGGGGCCTTCCGCCATCGGGTCGGAAAACGGCACGCCAAGTTCGATCACATCGGCACCGCCTTCGACCAACGCGTGCAATAGTGGCAAGGTGAGTTCCGGCGACGGGTCGCCAGCCGTAATGAAAGGAATCAGCGCCTTACGCTTTTGTGCCGCCAATGCGGCAAATGTTGCTTGAATTCTGGACATGGTCGAGTCTCGTTGAGAACCCGCGTTGATTGGGATCAATGCCGCATCAACGCAGGCAATGCATTCAGGTAGGTGCAACGCGATGCGCTACACCAGCATCATCAAATCGTGCGTTGCGCGCGCTGGGCGACGGTGTGCATATCTTTGTCGCCACGCCCGGACAAGTTCACCAACACCAGCTTGTCCTTGGGCAGCGTCGCTGCGAATTTCACGGCATGCGCAATCGCATGGCTCGACTCCAGCGCCGGAATGATGCCTTCGATGCGGCAGCAATCGTGGAAAGCCTTGATCGCCTCATCGTCGGTAATCGACACGTATTGCGCACGACCGCTATCCTTCAACCATGCATGTTCCGGGCCGACACCGGGGTAATCGAGGCCAGCCGACACCGAATGCGTTTCGATGATCTGCCCATTCTCGTCCTGCAGCAGATAGGTACGATTACCGTGCAACACGCCAGGCGAACCCGCTAACAGCGACGCCGAATGACGACCGGTTTCGATGCCATCACCAGCGGCTTCGACGCCGACCAGCTTCACATCCTTATGCTCAATATATGGGTAGAAGATACCCATCGCATTGGAGCCGCCGCCAATACAGGCAACCACATAATCAGGCTGACGCCCGGTCAATTCCGGCATCTGCGTCTTGCACTCTTCACCGATCACCGATTGGAAGTCACGCACCATCATCGGATAAGGATGTGGGCCAGCGACCGTGCCGATGATGTAGAAGGTGTTTTCGACATTGGTAACCCAGTCGCGCATCGCTTCGTTCAACGCATCTTTCAAGGTCTTGGAGCCGGATTCGACCGGCACCACTTTCGCACCGAGCAGCTCCATGCGATAGACGTTTTGTACCTGACGCTTCACGTCTTCACTGCCCATGTAAACCACGCATTCCATGCCGAAGCGTGCGCAGATCGTCGCCGTGGCAACGCCGTGCTGCCCTGCCCCTGTCTCTGCAATCACACGACGTTTGCCCATGCGCTTGGCAAGCAAGGCTTGGCCGATCACGTTATTGATCTTGTGCGCACCGGTGTGATTCAGGTCTTCGCGCTTGAAATAGATTTGCGCGCCACCGGCTTGTTCAGACCAGCGTTTGGCATGATAGATAGGGCTGGGACGCCCCACGAAATGCTTCAGTTCGGAGTGAAACTCGGCCAGAAAGCCAGCGTCCTTGCTGTAGAACGCGTAGGCATCTCTCAGCTCACTCAGCGCGTGCGTTAGCGTCTCGGAGACAAAACTGCCGCCATAAGGGCCGAAATGACCGCGTGCATCGGGAAGTGTGTAATGCGCGGCATGCGTAAAAGCCGCAACGTGCTGATCAGGTCGCGTAGGATCGAATTGACCGTCGCGTGGATTGATTGGGTTCATACAGGTCTTTCATGAATGGCTTAAAAGCATCCCAAAAAACCGCAGCGAACTTCTCGCGCAATAGATTTATTGGGATGACTTTGAATCTGCCGCCCGTACTGCGTTGATAAACGCATGCATCCTGGCAGCATCCTTGATGCCCTTGCTTAATTCGACGCCACTACTGACATCAACCGCATAGGGACGAACGCGATCCAACGCCTCAATGACGTTTTGTTCGCTCAAGCCACCACTTAAAACGACCCGAGGCGCGAGTTCTTTTGGGATAAGAGCCCAATCGAAAACCTTTCCACCGCCGCCATAACCATCGACAAACGCATCCAGCAACAATCCTGAGAACAGCTTGCTGGCTGCACGAAACCTGCTGTCATATTCTAGCAAATCTTCTGCACCCATATCCGGCTTCATGCGTATCGCACGCAAGAATGGTCGATTTACCAACTCTGCCGCCACACAACACTGCTCGATGGTCTCATCCCCATGAAATTGCAGGCAGGATACCGGCGCTTGCGCAACCGTTGCCGCAATGTCTTCCATACTGGCATTGACGAACAAGCCGACCGTAGTAACGAAAGGTGGCAATGCGGTAATCAGCTTAGCCACTGCTTCAGGCGTCACATAGCGTGGACTAGGTGGATAAAAGACGAAGCCCAGCGCATCAGCCCCAGCTTCCAATGCCGTGTTGACATCTTCAGCTCGGGTCAAACCGCAAATCTTGATGCGGGTGCGGAATGGTATGTGGGATTGTGTGCGTGTCATCGCGACAGTCTATCCGATGTAAGGCAAAGTCTGCTCTTCGGCAGGCAGTCCCCAATCAGGATCGTAATCGACCTTGGCCAGATACAAGCCATCCGGCATGAAGGTTGGCGCTGCATGTTCACGATCTTTACCTTCCAGAATTTCCCTCATCCAGACCGGTTCCCGGCTACCCGTGCCAACAAAGATCAGCGAGCCAACGATATTGCGTACCATGTGATGCAGGAAGGCACTGGCTTTCAGTGTGAAGACGAGAATGTCGCCATTGCGCACGACGCGAATATCGTGCATCAATTTCACCGGCGATTTCGCCTGACACTCCGACGAACGAAACGCAGAGAAATCGTGCGTACCGATCAGATATTGTGCAGCTTCGCGCATCCTGTCTGCATCCAGCGGACGAAATACCCATCCGGCACGACCAACAAATAACGGCGAGCGTACAGGATGGTTGTACAACACATAGTGATAAGTGCGCGCCCGTGCGCTATAACGTGCATGGAATTCCTGCCCGGCTTGCACTTGGCCTGATAGCGGCAAGGTGACGTCACGCGACCAGCGCACTGCAATCGAAGGCGGTAGATGTGCATTCACGCCGCGTACCCAGGAAAACAGATCACGCGAAAGCGGCGTATCGAAATGCACGACCTGCTCAAGGCCATGCACACCAGCATCTGTGCGGCCCGCACAGGTCGTCTGGATGGGTGACAGCGCAAACCGTTGCAAGGCTTCCTGCAATTTATCCTGCACGGTATGGCGGTTTGGCTGTGTTTGCCAACCATTCCATGATGAGCCGTCATATTGAATGCCGAGGGCGATGCGCTTCACTTGCGTTTCCATTTTCAAAAACAAACGGGCGCTTGTGCGCCCGCTTGTGTACTACGTATTACGACAACAGGTTTGGCTCAGGTTCTTAGCCAAGCTTTGCCAGCAAAGCCTTAGCCTTATCCGCATGTTCGGATGCACCTGCCTGAATCACTTCTTCCAGCAATTCGCGCGCACCTTCCTTGTCGCCGATTTCGGTATAGGCAACTGCCAGATCCAGCTTGGTCGCCATTTCGGCGCTACTGGAATAGTCGTGATCGATACCAGTATCGAGCGCCACTTCTGCTTCATGGTGAGCATGAGCAATCATGTCAGGCACAGCGTCAAGCGATGGTTCAGCATGGTGAACAACTGCTGGTGCGCTTTCAGGAATGTGGTGGATTTCAGGTACATGCAAATCCATCGCGTGCAGGTCTGGAATATCCAGCTTCGGCTCGTGAATTTCCGGTGCTGCGACTTCTGGCAACTTGACTTCTGGAGCCTTCACTTCCGGTACGTGGAAGTCCATCGCTGGAATTTCCGGCATATTCAGATCAAGCGCGTGATGCTCTTCAGCCTTTGCCGCAACTGCAGCACCTTTAGCGCCCTTGTCCAATTCCAGCGTGATGCCGGACAGATCAAAGTCAAGTAACTGCGTCTTTTCCTCTGCAGGCTCATGCATCGGCACCTGCGCGGCGGCCTTAGGCACTTCCGGCAGGCTCGGAGCTTCAACATGCGGCTCTATTGCCTTTGGTGCTGCAGTCGGCGTTGCCAGCGATGGGAAGTCCGATGGATGGGCTTCTGCCAGTTGCGCTTCCAGATTATGCGCAGCTTGCTCTGCACCCAGTTCGGTATGTTTCTCTTCGTCGAGGAAGTCAAAGTCGATATTGGAGAGGTCAGCCTTCGGCTCCACTACCGGTGCAGCGTGAACAGCTGGCGCATGCTCGGCAGCCTTCGGTGCTTCTTCATGATCAATACCATCCAGATCGAAATCCAGATTGGTGTTACCGCCCAGCTTAGGCTGGCTTTCATGACGTGCAACGGTGTCAGGCTCCAGACCACCCAGGGTCGAGCTGCCGAAATATGGCGACTCTTCCAGTGTGTTCGGGCTGCTCATCGTTGGACGGCTATGCGTTTCGCGAACCAGTTCATCCAGACCGGAATCGTCCAATGGTTGCGTGTGACCAGCGCCTGGATGCTGGGTTGGAGCATCCACACCACCCTTGCCCGATGCGTACAACGGATTCTTCGGATCAATCGACAGGCCCAGGCTTGCAGCTTGTTGCCAATCTTCGCCTTCGCCCTTGGTCATGCCGTACAACTCGCTTGCCATGACTTCAAACGAACGCACGTCCTTACGGTTTGCATAGATTTCCAACAGCTTTACACGCACTGCATTACGTTCTGGCTGTGTACGCAAGGCTTCCTTCAGAATTTCTTCTGCTTGTGCGTCACGACCATAGGCGATATAGACGTCTGCTTCAGCGACTGGATCGACTTCGTTGCTGTCAAGTTGACTGGCAGAAGGCGCAAAGCTGGAATTGAAGACGCTGTTATTGGTATCGACGCTTTGACCACCAGTCGAGCCGAACAACGAGTTCGCCTTCAGGCTGGAGTCGGTGATGATGCTGTCGCCAAAGGACTTTTCCTTGCGACGGCGATAGCCGCTATACAAGCCGAATCCACCGGCACCGACCAGCAACAATGCTGCGCCGCCGAGGATAAATGGGTTGCCGAGCAAATCGTCAAGCAAGCTGGTTGGCGGTGGAGGCGCAACCACATGTGGCTTCGGACGTGGTGGCTTCGGCGTCACCGCAGCAACTGGCGGCGTCTCTGGCTTGACTTCTGAAGCTGGAGTTGGCGCAGGTGCTGGGGCCGATGCGGAAGCAGATGCCGACACAGCAGCAGGCGTAGTCACCGGAGTTGGCGCTGGTGTAGGGGCAGGAACAGGGGTCGGTGCCGGAGTTGGCGCAGCAGCCTGTGTTGCAGGCTTGGATGCTGCCTTCGCAGCTTCGGCAGCCTTCTGCTGATCAGCCAGACTCTTGTTCTTGACTTCCAAGACCTTCTGCAGATCGTTGACGTTCTTTTCCAGTTCCTTCACACGCGAATTCGCTTCAGCCAATTCCTTCTCTTTGGCGATGCGTTGTTCTTCGTCATGCGCAGTTGTTGTAGAACCAGCCTTGGACAGTTTCAGCTTGTCCTTCGACTCATTCACAGCTGTCGATTTTTCCTCAACCTTGGCAGTAATCTTGCCTGAGGAATTCTGACGTGATTCAGTTGCTTTTTGTGGCTCAGACGAGCTGACCTGACCAGCCAGCTTGTTGCGGTATTCGTTGAAGTCTGCAGTTTGCGTGACGATTACGCTATGCGCTTCGCTGTTGCTGATAGCGCCAGCGGTAGCAGCATCCGGCACGGACAGAACTTGTCCGGCACGCAGACGATTCATGTTGTCGCCAGCGAAGGCGCTACGATTGGAGCGATACAGGGCGACTAACATCTGGTCGAGCGATACGCCTTCAGGCTTGACCTGACCTGCGATCTTCGATAGCGAATCACCCAGCTTGACGCGGTAATCGCCTTGCTGACCGCCACCGCTTTGCTCAGCCGCTGGCTGTGCCACTACGACAGGCTTGCTTGGACGCTCTTGCGGTGCACGTGGCACACGCCCGGTTTGCGATGGACGATCCGATGTGCCCGACGATTCTGGCAGCGCACGAACACTAGCCGGGTTTTGGCTATTGCGCAGTGGAGCCAGCGTACGCGCACCGCCTTCCTGTGTTTGCGCCTTGCGCAAATCGGATGGAGGATCGAGCAGGAACGTGTATTCGCGAACCAGATGAGTATATCCGTTGCCGCCCAATTCCAGCAACAAGTCGATGAATGGATCGTTGATCGGTTGTGTTGACGTGACACTGATCACCGAACGCCCACCACGCTGCTCGACCGCAAAGTGCAACGAAGTCAGTGCTGGACTGAAATCAATATTGGCCTGGCGAAAAGCTTCGCGCGATGCAAGCTTCGGATTCAGTTGATCAGCTTCATCGCTGCCACTGACGGTCAATTCGATTTCAGCACGCAAGGGTTCACCCAGCGCTGATTGCACCGTCATTCTTCCTAATCCTGCTGCCGACGCATTAGCGGCCACCAGGGCGGAAAATACAGCCGCCGTAACAGCTTTCAGACTAAACGCGGTAGTGTTTAAACGCATTTTATGTGACATAGATTCGCATTCCATTGGCGTATGTTGCGTATGTTGCGATAA
>Ga0116226_10002756_pt1 | contig 15393 bp, 11 predicted proteins | sample S1TSphfallax_FD_89692 | JGI IMG/M metagenome (GOLD analysis project Ga0116226, IMG submission 89692) | Host-associated microbial communities from peat moss isolated from Minnesota, USA - S1T2_Fa - Sphagnum fallax MG | ecosystem: Host-associated > Plants > Peat moss > Unclassified | place: USA...
CTGAGCGATAATTCATATTATTATCCAGATTTATATTGACGATAAATAGCCATATAAATTAGCGTTTCACTTCGCCGCTCAACTTACTCTGTGAAATTAGACCATGCCTCAACCCGGCCCTCGCAATCTGATCACCGACGTCGAGGGCCTCAAAGTCGGTCATGCGACAGATGAACGGGCGCAGACGGGCGTCAGCGTCTTGGTCTGCCCTGGCGGCTGGACGGCGGCGGTGGACGTGCGGGGCGGCGGCCCCGGCGCGCGCGATCTGGATGCGCTGTCCTTGGAAAATCTGGTCGGGCGGGCCCATGCCATCACCCTGAGCGGCGGGTCGGTGTTCGGTTTGGCGGCGGCGGATGGGGTGACGGCTGCCCTTGCTGCAAAGGGCGAAGGTTTGATGCTGCATCCCAGCGTACCGCTCACGCCCATCGTGCCGGGGGCCGTGCTGTATGACCTTACAAACACGGGGGATAAGGCCTGGGGGCTGGATCCGCCCTATCGCCGGTTGGGGATCGAGGCGCTGGCGGCGGCTGAGAGTTCGTTCGCCATTGGTCTGCACGGCGCGGGGCGCGGGGCGCGGGCCGGAATCCTGCCAGGCGGGCTCGGCTCGGCGTCGGTCATGTTGGAGGGGGGACTGACTGTTGGGGCGCTTGTCGCCATCAACCCCTTGGGGTCGGTCTATATGCCTGATGGCGAAACCTTTTGGGCCTGGCCGTTCGAGATGGACGGCGAATTTGGCGGCCGCACGCCTAAGGCGCCGACCCTCGCCCATGACCCGATCCCGGACGTTTCGCGCCTGGAACGGAGCGGGCGCATGACGGCCGGGGCCAACACCACCTTGGCGGTGATTGCGGTGTCGGCAGATCTCACCGGCCCTCAATGCAAGCGGGTCGCGATCATGGCCCATGACGGCATGGCCCGGGCGATCCGGCCGGCGCATACGCCGTTCGATGGCGACATCGTGTTTGCGGTCGCCAAGGGGACGGGCGAGGATCGCTTCGATCACCGGGACGTAGCGTGCATCGGGGCCGCCGCCGCAGATTGCCTGGCCCGCGCCATCGCCCGAGGCGTCTACGCGAGCGCTCATCCGGCGGCATAAGTCTGGCTTTGGGCCTGCGTCAGCACCCGTTCCAGATCTGGCGTCGCGGCGAGGAGTTTGGCGGTATAGGGGTGCTTTGGCCCGGCGAAGATGTCGGCAGTTCGGCCCGTCTCAACCACCCGGCCCGCTTGCATCACGACGATCCGATCCGCGATCGCGCGCACCAGAGCCAGATCGTGGGTCACGAACAGGTAGGAGAGACGCAAGGTCTGCTTGAGCTCCGCCAACAGCTTTAGGATTTCAGCGCGGGTTGAGACATCCAAGGCCGACGTCGCCTCGTCGAAGGCGATAATGTCGGGGGAGATGGCGAGCGCGCGGGCGATGGCGATCCTCTGCCTTTGTCCACCGGAAAAGGCGCTGGGCGGGCGATCTATGGCGTCGGCGGGCAAGCCGACTTGGGCGAGCAGCGTCGCCACCCTTTGGCGGCGCTCCGAGGCGCTCGGACGGGGGTCTAGAAGATCAAGCGGCTCGGCGACCAACTGCTCAACCCGCCAACTGGGATTGAAACTGCCGTAAGGATCCTGAAACACGGCCTGAATCTGTCGCCGCAGCCGCCGATCTGCGCCGGCGCCATGGGCGTCGAGCGCTTTGCCGCCCAAATGCACCGTCCCGGCCTGAGGCTTGTCCAGGGCCAGCAATGTCCGCAGGAGGGTAGACTTGCCCGACCCGGACTCGCCGACGATCCCTAAACACTCCCCTCGGTGCAGGGTCACGCCGACGCCGTCCAGCGCCAGGAAGGGCTCGGGCCTTGGACCAAGCCAACGGCGCGGAGCGGGATAGCTGCGCACCAGCCCCTCAGCCTCCAGGACCAGATCCGGATTGATAGCCGTCGGTGCGGGCGTCGGCAGAGCGGCCGCCGCCTTTAGCCGCTGCACATAGGGGTGACGGGCGTCGGCCAAAATATCCAGAGGCTTCCCTGCGGCGACGACGCCAGCGTCCTTCATCACCACAATCTGATCGGCCGCTTCAGCGACAAGGGCCAGGTCATGGCTGATAAAGATCAGCCCGAGACCCCGCTCTCGCACCAGACCTTTCAGCAGGGCCATGATCTGGGCCTGGACGGTGACGTCCAGGGCCGTGGTGGGCTCATCGGCGATGAGCAGCCTTGGCGCGAGCGCGATGGCGGCGGCGATGGCGACCCTTTGGCGCTGACCGCCGGACAGTTGGTGCGGATAGCGATCCAGGGAGACGATGTCGGGCGGCAACCCGACGTCAGCCAGGGTGCGTCGGGCCAAATTGTCGGCTTCGCGGCGAGACAGTCGCCCCCGTCGCCGCGCGGCCTCGGCCACCTGATCGCCGATACTCATCAGCGGATCTAGCGCCGTCATGGGCTCCTGAAAGACGATGCCGATATCGCCGCCGCGGACGGCGCACATCTCAGGCTCGGACAAGGCTAAAAGATCGCGCCCCTCCAGCAAGATGCGCCCGCTGACCCGGGCGTGGACCGGCAGCAGCCTCAAGATCGCCAGCGACGTCGCCGACTTGCCAGAGCCGGATTCGCCGACGACGCCTAAGGTCTGGCCTCGGCCCATCGTTAGCGACAGACCGCGCACAGCGGTGCGATCGCCAAAATCGACGCGGAGATTTTCGATTTGCAGCAGCGGCGGCGTCATCCGCGCGCCGCTGTGCGCGCGAAATGTGCGCGCAGCCCCTCGCCCAGCAGGCTGAAGCCCAGGACCGCGCAAGCAATGGCGGCGCCGGGAAACAGGGCCAGCCAGGGCGCATCCATATAAAGGGTTTGCGCCTCCGCCAGCATCCGCCCCCAGCTTGGCTCCGGCGGTTGGGCGCTTAGGCCCACATAGGCGAGCCCCGCTTCGGCCACGACAGCTAGCGAGAGCTGTAGCGAAACCTGCACCGCCAAGGCGACCAACAGGTTTGGAAGGATGTGAGCGATGGAGATGCGCAATGGTCCCTTACCCGCCATGCGGGCCGCGAGGATATAGTCGAGGCTCCAAAGCCGCAGAGCCCCCGTGCGGACCACCCGCGCAAAGACCGGTATGCTGTAAACGCCAATCGCGATCACGGCGTCCAAGGCTCCAGGGCCAAGGGCGGCGGCGGCTAACACCGCCAGCAGCAGGGCGGGAAAGGCGAAGACAATGTCTGCGCATCGCATCACCGCCTCATCCACCCACCCCTTTCGCGCGGCGGCGAGCAGCCCTAGCGGCGCGCCGCAACCCAAGCCGATGGCGCAGGCTGAGATCGCCACAGCTAATGCGGTTCGAGCCCCGGCCATCACGAGGCTGAGGACATCGCGCCCGTAAGCGTCCGTTCCAAATGGATGGGCGAAACAGGGCGGCGTCAGCCGGGCGGCCATCTGCATGGCGACCGGGTTGTAGGGCGTCCAGATCAAGGAGATCAGCGCAATCGCCGCCACCGTCGCCGATATCGCTGCGCCCCAGACCAGCGCGCTCCGTCCTAACCGCAAGCCCGCCCGTGGCGAGGCTGCGCTGACGCCGGATGCGGTCTGGCTCATTTCGCCCTCCCCTCGCCCAGACGCGGATCAACCGCAGCGCCGACCAGGTCAATCAGGAAGGTGGTCAGCGTCACCGCCAGAACGAGCAGCAGAACGACATTTTGCACGACCACCAGATCGCGCTGCATCACGCTTTGCAGCAAGAGCTGTCCAAGGCCTGGCAGCGAGAAGACGGTCTCTATGATGACCGCGCCCGCTAGGAGGAATGAAAACTGCAGGCCAAGAATTGTCAGGGTCGGGGCCAAGGCGTTGCGCAGGGCGTGGCGGATCAGGGCCTGGGTCCGGCTGAGCCCCCGGGCGCGCGCCGTGCGGATATAGTCGGTCTCCATGGCGCTCAAGAGTTCACCCCTCAACACCCGCATCAGGACCGCGGCCTGGGGCGCCGCAAGGGCGATAGCGGGCAAGGTGAGCGCCTTCAGCGCCGGGCCAACGCCCCCGGACCAACCGGGAAATCCCCCCGCTGAGGCCCATTTCAGGCCTGTGGCGAAAACGATGACCAAGATCATGCCCAGCCAGAAATTGGGTACCGCGAGGCCGATCTGGCCAAAGGCGTCCAAGATCTTGGCCATCACGCTGCGGGGTTGGGCCGCGGCCCACACCCCGCCGACGACGGCGAGGCTGGTTGAGAGGATCAGGGCGTAGAGGGTGAGCGGCAGCGACACCGCCAGCCGCTCGACGATCAAGGGGCCGACGGGCACCCGATAGGTGTAACTTAAACCGAAATCACCGCGTATCGCGCCGAATATCCAGGTCAGGTAACGACGCCAGGCTGGCGCATCGAGCCCAAGCTGATGGCGCAAGGTCGCCAGCGCCGCGGGGTCGGCGCTCATCCCCATCATGTTCCGGGCCGGATCGCCGGGCGCGATCTGGATCAGCAAGAAGATCAACAGGCTTCCGGCCAGAAGCGTTAAAGCCAAGCCGCCAAGCCGTTCCACCAAATAGGCCGCGGGCGAGCGAAGGGCGCAGACGCCAAAGATCAACACGAACGGCGCCCCCAGCACGACCCAAAGCCAGGCCGGCGCTCCGCCGCGCCCTTGCGCCGCCCCGGTCGGCCCACCGGCGAGCCAGGCCTTCGACAGGTCGAGCACACTAACCGGCGTCGGCGCCCAGATATTTCTGACCCGTACGTTGCGAACGCCCAGAGCCGGATATTCAAAAAGGAACAGATTGACCGCATCTCCTGCGATCTTGCGCTGCACGTCCCCAATCAGGGCAGTACGCCGGGCGGGGTCGGTCGCGTCGTCAAAGGCGTGCAAGGTGGCGTCGAACGCGGGGCTGTTGTAGCCGAAATAGTAGTCGTGACGGGCGTAGATGTCATAATCCATGGGCTCGACATGGCTGACGATGGTCATATCGAAGGCGTGGCGACCGAACACCTGGGCCAGCCACTGCGCCCACTCAAGATCGACGATCTTCACCCGCACGCCGACCTCCGCAAGCTGGGCCGCCACGATCTCTCCACTGCGGCGCGCATAGGACGGGGGCGGCAGGGAGAGGGTCAGGTCGAAGCCGTGGGGGTAGCCGGCCTCCGCCAGAAGCGCCCGCGCCTTGGCGGGATCGTGAGGATAGAGCCCCGTCAGGTCTACATACCCCGGATTTTGCGGCGGATAGTGGCTGCCGATGGGCTGGCCCAGGCCAAACATCGCGCCTTGAATAATGCCCTGCCGATCAATCGCGTAGGATAGGGCGCGGCGCACCCGCAGGTCGTTAAGCGGCGCGATGCGATGGTTCAACGCCACGATCACCTCGGCCTCAGACGGGCCGACATCGACGGCGAAGCGGGGATCGCGGCGAAGCCGAGCTATGCTTTCGGGAGCCGGAAAGGCCGGAAAAATGTCCACATCGCCCGCGTAAAGCGCCGCCGTGGCGGCGTTGGGGTCGTTTATAAATCGGAATACCACATGGGCGAACCGGGGCGCCGCCCCCCAGTAGGTGGGGTTGCGGTCGAGCTCGATAGCGTAGCCGCGGCGCCAGCGGACGAAGCGGAAGGGTCCGGTGCCGATAGGGTTTAGCCCCTCGGTCGCTGCTGAGCGGGGCGAGACGATCACCGCATCGCCCCAGCCCAGAACCTGGAGAAAGCTGCTGTAGCGCTGCTTCAGCCTGATCTGCACCGTCAGCGGATTAAGCACCGTGACCTCGGCGATCCGTTGGAAGCGCGGTTTCTGGGAATTGGTTGAGGTCTCAGCCCGCGCGCGATCCAGGGTGAATTTGACGGCGGCTGCGTCGAACACTGATCCATCCTGAAACTGCACGCCGGGCCGAAGCTGGAAGGTGTAGACGAGGCCGTCGGGCGATACGCTCCAGTGGGTGGCCAACAGCGGCGACACCCGACCGCCGGGGCCGAGCTTGACCAGACCCTCAAACACCGTTTGGAAGGCGACTTCCTTGATCGCCGCCGCCGCGCCGGAGGTGGGGTCGAGCGTCGGGGGCTCCAGGGTCAACCCCACAGTGATCGTGCCGGCGTCGGCCCTGGCCGGTGCGCAATGCGCCGCCGGAACCCTGAGCACAAAGGCCGTGAGGAGGGCGACCAGGACCGCGGTCAGATGCAGCGAGGCCGCTCTCATGCCGCCCCCCGACGCAGACCGTCGCGCGGCCTGGCCCGCGCCGCGGCCTCAGCGCTCACCTCCGGTAGGCCCAACGCGGCATAGACCTGGGCCAACTGGCGGTTCACAGGCACATTCCCAGGGTCCATGGCGCGACGAAGTTCAAGCAGCTGCTGAGCCCTCGCAAAACGACCGCTCTTGATGACGGCGTCGAGCAGGATGAGGTCGAAGAGGTCACGCTGGGCATGGCTGCCGCCGATATCAGCCAGCCTTGGCAAGACGGGGGTTAGCTGTCGCACAGCGCGTTCATCGTCTCCGCGGGCATGGGCGATGAGACCGTCGGCTATGGGCAGCGCGATCTCCGCCCAGGTCTCCCGGGCATAGGCGGGTGCAGACGCGGCGCGGTCGCGGATGGCCGCATGCAGCTCATCCGCCTCAGGTCGCCCGGCCCGCGCCAGGCCGTAGAGGTATTGCAGGCTGAGGAAGGGCTGAAGCGTATCGGCCTTGCGGGCGGCCAGGTAGGCGCCCAGATCGCGCCAGCGGTCGCCAATGGAAAGGCCCGCCAGTTCAAGCCGCGCCAGGAGCGAAACGGCCCCGATTTGATCTTGAGAATAGTCCTTAGCGACGCCCCAACAGTGCTGATCATAGATGTCCAACACTGTCGCGTCATAGCCTTGGCTCAGGCGGAACAGCCCCAGGTACCACCACAGATGGGTCAGCATAAACGAATTCAGGCCGACCCAGCCCTGACGCACACCTTCCAGAAACTCCGCCCCCTCTGCGATCCGACCCTGGGTCAGCATGACATGGGCCAGGGCGTGCTGCGCCCAGGGCTCCCTGGGGCGCAAGGCCAGGGCGCGGCGCGCTGAAGCCTCGGCCGCCTCTAGAAGGTGGCACTGCTCATAGGCGAAGGCCAGCATCCCATGCAGATAGGCCACATCGGCGTTCGCAGGGGCGACCCCTTGGGCTAGCCTCAGCATATCGGCGAACCGGCCCTGATTGAACGCGTGGTAGTGCAACAGCTTCAGCATCAGGAGATCGCGCGGGTGGTCGACAAGCACAGCCTCGCCGATCGCAGTCGCTTTCGGCAGGTCGTCGTCCAGCCATGCGGCGACAAAGTTGATGATCGACGCCTCACGCCCGCTGACCGATGGCGCGATCGCCTGCGCCTTTCGCAGATAGGGGAGAGCCTTCACTGACGCGTCCGGCATCTCGGCCAATAGGTGGAGGATGGCGGCGTAGGCGTTGATCAGGCCCGCCTCCGGATGCGCGTCGGCGACGGCGATCACATTGGCTGCGCGGGCCTCATAGGCCAGCATACCCTCCACAAACGTATCGATCCCGGCGAGCACGGCCGGCGTTTCGCTCGTGACAGGGTTTCCAAGAAGATCCTGGCCCATCTGTTCAAAGCGCCCTGGCAAGACGGGACAAAGCTAACCACCCCCCCCGCCCGTTGCCAAAATTCGCCATCGCGCGACCCTACTCAAACGCAAAAGGAAATCAAACGAGAGTCGCCCCCGTGGCGCGTCTATCCACGCCACGGGGACCGAACAACAGCTCACACCTCAATCAGTACTTATAGGTCACGCGACCGCCGAACGTGGCTGGTGCACCAGGCACTCCGATATCAATGTTGGGAAGGAAGTAATTGCGGGTCACATCATAGTGCGTATTCGTGATGTTGCGCCCCCACAATCCAATCGACCAGGGCGAGCCGATCTTTGAGAACGTCAAGGTGGCGTTCGCCAGCCAGTAGGAGTCGACATCGAAGGTCGGTCCCAGAAGCACCGGGCTTTCCTTGCCACGGAAGGCGTAATCGGTCTCCGCAACCACGAGGTAGTCGTTCAATACAGGCTGGGTCCACGTCGCCGAACCGGTGACACTCCACCTTGGGAAGCCCAGGTCGCTACCATCATAATTGTCATAGACGGCCACGCCTGCGGCGCTGCTCTTTGTCGTATCAAGGCCCTGGTAGTTATCGAACGTGCCTTGCTTGTAGCTGACGCCTTCATCGATTTCGAGTTGACGAATCGGCTTCCACTTCAACTCGGTCTCGATACCGAAGATATGGGAACTCGGTACATTGACGATTTTACCGATCGGCACCCCTTCTGTCTGATCATAGACCGCGCCCTGAATCTGCTCATCGATATAGCGATAATAGAACCCGTCGGCGTTGAACTGGAGGGTGCGATGGAAATACTCTGTCTTAATACCAGTTTCGTAAGCCCATAGCGTTTCGTATTTGAACGGCGCAAGCTGGCCTATATTGGTTGTATTATAGGCCGTATAACCACCCGATTTCACGCCCTTACTGATGCTGGCGTAGAGCATTTCACTCGGGCTGAGATGGTAGTCGGCCTCCGCCTTGCCGGACAGATTGGTGTATTGGTAGGCCTCATGCGCGAGGCTCGCCAGAACCGGGCCGCCGATAATGATCGATGAGAAGTTATCCAGATCCCGCTCTTCATGTTCGACGCGCAAACCGCCAGTCACCGTCAAACGATCAGTTAGGCGGTAATCGAACTGGCCAAATACAGCTTCCGTCTCCGCGTGCTGCGAATAGGGCGTGGTGAGATTTACGCCAAGGGAATCATACGTATCCGAGTCGAATTCATCGTGTATGTCTTCCTTATCGAAATAGACGCCCCCTACCCATTTGAGCGGACCGGCGCCCTCCGAGGCGAAGCGCAGCTCCTCAGATAGAACCTGCCCAGTCGTGTGGAAGTAGACTTCAGCATCACCGACAGTGGTACCGTCCCAGTCTTCGTATTCATGGCGATCAAGTGTATGAATGGCCAGGATATTGGTGACTTTTACGGTATCTAGATCATAGGATACGTGAAGGTCTAGGCCGCTGCTTTCAACATAGTGAAACGGTTTTGTATCGGTTTGGATACCCAAAAAGCTCGCAAATTGCGGGCTGGCGCCCCAACCTGTGTTGTACATGCTGGTCGCTGCGGGGGTCGGCGGCGAATAGGGACCAGGAATGCTATTGAAGCGATAGACGCCCTGCCCGTCAGAATGGTCATGCCCATAGGAGGCCTCGAGCAGAACATCCAACTTGGAATTTGGCGTCCATTCCAACTGCCCACGTAGCGACGAACGATCCAGATTACCGAGCATTTGCCCGGTCGCCGGGTTCTTCTGGAAGGCGCCGCCCTGCTCAGTTATGCCGGACACGCGAAATTTGAGCGTGTCTGTCAGGGGGCCTGAAATAAAGGCTTCGACCCGCGTATAATTATAATTACCCTCTTCGATATCGATGCCCTCAGACATCTTATTGGTCGGCTTATTGCTGGTGAAGCTGATGGCGCCGCCGGTCGTATTACGGCCCCACAAGGTGCCTTGCGGCCCCCTCAGGACTTCAACCTGTGACATATCGAAGACCTGACCGGTCGTCTGGGACTGAATCGGATAGGCGACTTCATCGATATAGAAACCGACGGGCGACGAATTGTTGGATGCATAATCGTCAAACCCAACCCCGCGAAGTCGGTAACCGGCCTGACCGCTGCCGAATTGCGGTGTTATTTCTAACCCAATGGTTTGATATTGAAGGCCATTGACCGTGTTTATACCCCTCAGGGCTAGATCCTTGCCGTTGATCGCCGTGATCGCGATACCGACACTCTGAATGGATTGATCGCGCCTTTGCGCCGTCACAACAACCTCGGGCAGGGCAGAGGCTTCCGACTTAGGCGGCGCCCCTTGAGATCCACTCGTTGCTTGAGCATTTGCGGCATTATTAAATGTCAGAAAAGCAGATAGCGCTATTCCGCTGAGCAAGATCTTTCTCACAACATGTCCCCCGAGTTGTTAATATGGAAAGTGCGGATATGCGAAAGGAGTTTGTCGCCACCGCCAAGCCTTGGATAGTCTGTTTGTTTTGGTTGCCAACCCCTTGTAAAATATGGCGATTAGGGTGGAGTGATCGTTAAAAGCAGCGCACTCAAAGCGGTCGCTCAAATCAATTTCGACGCGCCAAAAATGTCCCAGGGTATTGGCGGCGGCATGCGCCCTAGAGCACGCGCTTTTTGACGCCGTGCGATAGCGTTTTCTTAGCCCTTAGCCTGGCCAAGCGTGATGGGATTTGAGAATAGTTTACCGCACAACGGCGCGATTTACGGCCAAACTTGCCGGATTGGCCGCCCCAATAGAGGCGTCAATAATCTTTCACATAAATGCCACAGCCCTATATTTCATCTTTAGGTTGCATTGTGGTAAAATTCAATCGACAAGCCCTGTCGCCGCCGCGACGCTCTCTGCATTTAGAAGCTTGGCGGCGTGCAGGCGCTGACGACAACGCACGGGGTATCGCCGACATTCCTGAATCTATGAGGCGTGATGCTAGGAAAGAGATAGGCATCGCCGGCTTTCAGAACCCGCGTCTGATCGCCGACCGTCACCTCCAGCTTACCACTGATGACAACTGCTCCCTCCTCGCCCTCGTGGGTCAGCATGACCCGACCGCTGTCCGCGCCCGGCTGGTAGGTTTCATAGAGGATTTGTAGGGTCGAGGCGGCGGCCCCACGGCCGACCTGGAGATAGGAGACATCCTTACTCGACGAGATTTCAGAAAGCTCGCTCTTGTGAAAGAACACCTTCTGTTCGCGCGACATTTCAAAACTAAAAAACTCTGCGAAGGATAGACCGGCCGCCTCAAGAACGCGCTTGAGAGAGCCAATGGATGGGTTTGATCGGCCGCTTTCAATAAGCGACACCGTGCTACTCGGCACGCCGGCTCGCCGCGCCAAAAGCCTTTGGCTTAGACCAAGTTTGACGCGAACTTTGCGAAGCCGCAGTCCGACGTCCTGCTCGACAATCATATCCATCGCGCTGCCCACTTTATCGATCACTTTTGCCACAAGGCACTGACAAATTTCATTATATAATCGTCGAAATAACACGGTTGCAAAGCCGCGTTCGACCCCGCTTAATGAACAAGGTATACGCTTTTGGTCGAAATGCCTGTTATCTAAGCGACCCGGGCCGCCCTGCTTAATCAATGCACAGAGCAATCGTGCAGACACTACGTCCTGCCCAACGCGTAAGTCTTAAGTACTATGTTTCCTCCTCCCTCAAGCCCCCATCGAGTTTCCTTGATCTACACTTCTTAACCGTAAGCATGCCCCGCCTCGCAAGTCGGTTTGGCGTAAAATTGATGGATGCATATAATGGTCGATAACCTGGCTGACCTGACGGCGATCAATACCGTAGAGGGTTATAAGACAGGGCGATTTACGGCCGTCGAAGTCGTTGAGGCTGTCCTCAACAGGATTGAGGCGCTGGAGCCGCAGGTTTGCGCGCTTTGGGGTTTGCAGGCGGAGCAAGCGCTGATTTCGGCGCGTGAGGCGGATGCGCGTTGGCGCGCGGGCGAGCCAAGGAGCGGGATCGACGGCGTCACCATCACCTTAAAGGAACTAATCGCGACCAAGGGTCTGGCCAAACCCTTAGGCACGGCCGCCAGCGACATGGCGCCAGAGCCGGCCGACGCCCCGCCGGCCGCCCGATCGCGAGAGGCCGGCGCCGTTCTATTGGCGAAAACGACCGCGCCGGATTACGGCATGCTGTCGTCGGGCCTCTCCAGCTTCCATAAGCTTACCCGCAACCCTTGGAACCTCAGCCGCAATCCCGGCGGCTCGAGCGCCGGCGCAGGCGCGGCGGCGGCGGCGGGCTATGGCCCCTTGCACGTGGGCACCGATATCGGCGGCTCGGTCCGTTTGCCCGCCGGCTGGTGCGGAATTTTCGCTCTGAAGCCCAGCCTCGGTCGCATTCCTATCGATCCGCCGTACATCGGCCGCGTCGCTGGCCCCATGACCCGCACCGTGACGGACTCGGCCCTCTTCATGAGCGTCCTGAGCCAGCCTGACGACCGTGATTTCATGAGCTTGCCGCCGGCCCCTATCGACTGGCTGGATCTAGACATGCCTCTGAAGGGCCAGCGGATCGGCCTTATGCTCGACGCCGGCTGCGGGCTGGAGGCCGACCCAGAGGTCAAGGCCGCGGTCATCGCCGCCGCCCACCTGTTCGAAGCCGAAGGGGCCATTGTCGAGCCGGTGAAGCCCTTCTTGACCCAAGAAATGCTCGATGGCCTGGACCGGTTTTGGCGGATCAAATTCTGGTCCGATATGTCGGCGCTTCCCAAAGAGCGGTACGAAAAAATCCTGCCCTTCATCCGCGCCTGGGTAGAGCCGGCCGCCCACTTTGACGCCATGAGCGTCTATCGTGGGTTCAATCAGATCATGAGGATGCGCGAGTTGGGCTGCGCGGCCATGGCGGATTACGACTTCATCCTCTCGCCGACGGCGCCGATGGCCGCCTTCGCCGCCGACCTGCCCTGCCCGACCAACGATCCCGCCCGACCGTTCGAGCACATCGGCTTTACGGTCGCCTACAATATGACAGAGCAGCCGGCCTCTTCGATCAATTGCGGCTACACGTCCGAAGGCCTGCCCATAGGCCTGCAAATCGTGGGGCGCCGGTTCGACGATCTGGGCGTGTTGAGGATGTCGCGGGCCTACGAGCAAATGCGCCCGCCCCAGCGCCCTTGGCCCTTGGCTTAGAGCCCCAGTTCGTCCAGCCCCGGATGGTCCGCCGGCCGGGGCGCGCTTCGGTCCCAGTGAAACTTTCGCTCAGTCTCTAAGATGGGCAGGTCGTTGATGCTGGCGTGACGCTCGCGCATCAGGCCGTGTTCGTCAAAGGCCCAGTTCTCATTGCCATAGGCGCGGAACCATTGTCCCTGAGCGTTATGGAATTCGTAGGCGAAGCGGACGGCGATCCTGTCGCCGTCAAAGGCCCACAGCCCTTTGATCAGGCGATACTCCAACTCGGTCGCCCACTTGCGGGTCAGGAAGGCGACGATCTCGGCGCGACCGTGCAAAAACTCCGAGCGGTTGCGCCATCGGCTGTCGGCCGTATAGGCGAGCGAGACACGTTCGGGGTCGCGTCCGTTCCAGCCGTTCTCCGCTGCGCGGACCTTCTGCGTCGCGGTTTCAAAGTTGAAGGGCGGAACGGGCGGGCGGATGTCAGGCATGATCGGCTCCCTTCGATGGACGGCTGTGACCTATAACGGACGACTTATCGACGCTGGGCGGGGCGGCCACTGGATTAGACGGCGCCCCTCCTGGGCCTGCCACAGCAAAAGCGTCGGCACGCCGATGGCCAGGTCCCGCGCCCGCTTCAGCAGCGATAGGGCCAGCGCGGTTTCTGGCGATAGGCCGAACAGGACGCCGATCAGCGCATAACCGCCCTCCTGCACCCCAACCGCATTGGGCACCATAAAGGCGGCGCTGCGGGCGGTGGAGAGCAGACTCTCAATCGCGATCACCGCCATCACAGAGATATGCACGCCCATGATCCGCAGCGCGATCCAGCTGCCAATCGCCGAGGCGATCCAGGCGATGCTGTGCAGCACGACCCCCGCCGTGAGGCGCAGCGGGTTCTGATAGATTTCAGCGACCTTGTCGCTGACGCCGTTCAGATTGTCCGCCGCGCTCGGAAACCACGTCTGCGCCATGCGGTGGAGGAGCCGCAACGCCCTTTGCTGGGCGGCGACAAAGACGGCCGCACCGGTAATGGTGAAGAGCAGACCCACGACGACGAGCGTGATCAAGGGGTCGCTCAATCGACCGTAGTGAGACAGCCGCGCGACCAAGAGGCCAAACCCCAGCAGCATGAAGGCGATCTGAGCCAAAATCTCGGTCACCAGATCGACGACGAGCGAAGCGTTAGCGAGCGTCGGCTCCACCCCTCGAACCGCCAAGGCTCGCGCGCCAATCACCACGCCGCCGAGCGCCGACAGCGGAAGCACCTCGGCCGCGGACTCCCGCACCATCCGCCCCCAGATAAAGGTGCGGATGCGTCGCAGCCCCTGCCCCGGCGCGACGGACCACCAGGCGCTGCCCAGCACCAGATAGACGAGGAGGCCGTAGCCCACGAACACGGCGAACCCCACCCAGCCAATGGCCAGCAGGGCGCTCAACACAGCGCTGACGCCAAAATAGGCGATCAGACCGGTGGCCAGGACGAGGCCAATAACGGCGGCGATGATGACGCTTAGTTTCATGACCTGTTTGTCGCCGGCCGCAGGTTACTGAAACCTGCCAGGCGCACGCCACTGGCCCGCACCGCCGCAATCACCTCGGGCGATGTCAGCGCCGCAAGTTCGGCCCCGTAAGCGTAGCCTGGACAGTCGCCGTCGAACCCGCCAGCCGTCGCAGGATGGGTGTAGATCTCGCTGACGCCAGGCGGCAGGCAGCGGACGAGGCCTAGCAGACGCTCAGGCGTCATCGCTCCCGACCAATGCAGGCCAAACACGTGATCGGCCGTGGCGACACCCGCGCGGTTCAGCCGCCATCTCACAGCCGCTGACCAGGGGCCGGTGACATAGGCGGGCGCGACGTGGACGTCCGGCTCCGCCCGCATCAAGACATCGCGGGGTTCAGACGGGACGCGCATGGCGTTCAGCCCGAAAGCGCGACCGATGCGCAGGATGGTCCCGGCAATGGTGGGATGCAGGTGGAAATGTTTGTGGGTGTTGACGTGATCCAGAGGCAGACCCGTGGCGACGAAGGCCTTGAACTGAGCCTCGACCTCCGCCGCTAGCTGTCGGCGAACCCAGGGCTTGAAGAACATATCGACGGCGGAGCCCACCATGTCGCGCCGGAACAGGCCGTCCACGCCCACCAGATCGGGGATGGCGTCAGGCGGCAGGACAGGGCGCCCTTCGACCAACACAATATGCAGGCCCACATGCAGGCTCGGCAGGGATCGCGCGATAGCGACAGCTTGCTCCACCGCCGCTCCAGCGACCATCAGGCTCGCAGCCGTCAGCACACCGTCGCGATGGGCGCGCTCGACGGCGGCGTTGACTTCACGGGATACGCCGAAGTCGTCGGCGGTGACGATGAGGGTCTTCATGATCTCGCGAGTTCCCCCTCTCCCGCTCATCCCCGCGAAAGCGCATTCGAGCTAAGTCGCTCCCTTAGCATTTCTTTCTTCCGCTTCCCTTGGGACCAGCCCGAGGGAGGCGGAAGACAGAAAACGCCCGCTCAATTTAAGCGGATAGATCAAGCCGGAACGGCGGCGCCCTTGCGGTCTTTCAGGAACTCACGGAACTCCACGCCTTCGCGCAGCCGGCGCTTCATCATATCCGGGCTGGTGAGCATCTCGCCGACAATCGAGGCGATCTTCTTGGGCCGGAAGTAGAAGGCCTTGTAGAAGGTCTCGACGTTGTCGAAAATTTCGGCGTGGCTCAGGTGAGGGTAGTGAAGCGGTGC
>Ga0116226_10002757_pt1 | contig 15391 bp, 13 predicted proteins | sample S1TSphfallax_FD_89692 | JGI IMG/M metagenome (GOLD analysis project Ga0116226, IMG submission 89692) | Host-associated microbial communities from peat moss isolated from Minnesota, USA - S1T2_Fa - Sphagnum fallax MG | ecosystem: Host-associated > Plants > Peat moss > Unclassified | place: USA...
CGGAGAGGTCGGCGACGTAGCCGGTGCAAAGCTTCGACCAGACCGAGGCTTCCGTTACGCTCCAAGCGGGATCGGGCGGGACCTGGCATTTTGCCAACTGCGCGCTCGCGGCAGCCGGAACCAGACAAGCCGCCATTACGAAAACCAGACATAGCACCCGGTACCGGAACCCTGCGGAACGCCGTTCTGCCCTGAGTTCCATGCCTGAGTTCGATGCCTGTTTAAAGCAGGGCGGCCAGTTTGCGCCAGGCCGCCAGGTCGTAATCAAGATCACCCATCAGCCCGCCTGGCCCGATGACCTGCAGACAGACATGGTCGGCGCCGGCTTGCAGGTGCTCCTGCACGCGGGCCCCGATGGCGTTGACATCGCCCCAGGCGATCAGCCCGTCGATCAGACGATCGCTGACGGTTTCGATATCGGCGTCGGTATAGCCGTCGCGCCGCCAGTTATTCGTGTAGTTTGGCAGGCCGGCGTAAAATTTGATCGAATTGCGGACGATTTCGCGGGCCTTGCCGGGGTCGGATTCCAGCACCACCCCTTGCTCGGGCGCCAAAAGCGCATCCGGGCCCATGGTCTGGCGGGCAAAAGCGGTATGGCGCGGGCTTACCAGATAAGGATGCGCACCGGCGGTCCGCGCCTGCGCAAGCTGTAGCATTTTCGGACCCAAAGCGGCGAGGCACATGGTCGCGGACGGCATCCCCGCCTGCTCCAGCGCGTCGAGATATTCGCGCATTTTGGCGACCGGCTTGCCATAAGCCTCGCCAATCACACCGCCATGGCTGACGCCAAGGCCGAGCAGAAATCTTGACCGGCTTGCCGCCGGCAGAGCGCGCCACCAGGCCGCGACATCGGCGGGTTCATGCTTCCAGATATTGAGAATGCCGGTGGCGAGGTTAAGGGTGGAAGTGGCCTCCAACAGCGCTTTGGCCAGGTCCAGTACGCCGTCATCGTTGCCACCCGGGACCCAGAGCGTTTTAAACCCCAGTTTCTCGAGCCCCTGCACGGCCGCGGTCGCATCGGCTGAAAACCGCAGTGAAAACGACCAGATGCCGATCTGGCCGAGGGCCGGTTTTGCGATACCCTGTTCGGTCATTTCTTCCTCCGCTGGGTCCCGTGCCGGGACCGGTTGCGGAAAGCCTAGGGGTTGAGCCGTCCCGGCGTCAACTTGCCCGCATTAGGGAAATCTTGATTTCGTTCTGCGAATATCGCGGGGATGGCCGATCGTGCTCCACGTCTCGCATTCATGCTGCTCGCCGGGCTGGACCATTTTGCGCATGATTTGATTGCCCGCCTGCCGGCGCCGGGCGCGTTGGAGGTAAAGGCGTTCTATCTGCGCAGCCTGGCCGATCTGGATGCCGCTTGCATCTGGGCGAACGATGCGGCGCGCGACGCGCTCTGGTTTGAATTCTGCTGGCCGCCTTTCCCCGCGCTGATCGCGCAATATGATTTCGGCGGCAGGCGGGTGATCATGCGGGTCCATCGCATCGAGGCCTATGAGACCCCGTATGCGGCAACCGCACCCTGGCACAAGATCGATGACGTGATTGTGGTGAGCGAGGATATGGCGGCGCGGCTGCTGGCGCAGGCGCCCGTGCTGCCGCAATCGACGGCGCTGCATGTGGTGCATAATGGCGTGGATGTGGCGCGTTTTCGCGCCGGCGCGCCGCAGGAATATCGGATCGGCTGGTGCGGGTTGTTGAACATGCGTAAGAACCCCGCAATGGCGTTGGAGATTTTGCATCGGCTACGGCAGGACGACCCACGCTGGCACCTGCATGTCTGCGCCAAAGGCGGGGACCCGGTGGCGCTGGATAGCTTCAATTTTCTGGCCCGGCGGTTGCGGCTGACCGATGCGATAACCTTGGATGGGGATATCCCGGCGGCGGCGATGCCGGCCTGGCACGCACGCAATTTTCTTCTCCTTTCCACCAGCCTGCATGAGAGCTTCGGCTACGCGATTGCCGAGGCGGCAAGCTGCGGCTGCGATGTTGCGATGCTCGACCATTTGGGCGCGGCGGAATTCTGGCCGGATGAAATGCGGTTCGGCACGGCGGCGGAGGCTGCTGCAATGATCAAAGCGGCACAGACTGGAAAATGGCGGGCGCTGATCGAGCAGCGGTTTCCCCTGGACGCGCAGGTTCAAGAATTGCGCCACATCCTGGCGCCGGTTGCAGATTGCGCAGAATTCCTGCGGATTGGAGCCGCGGATGATCTTCTGGACATACTGGCGCACGCGCATGGCGCGGTCCGCCTGGATATGCGGCCCGAGGATGAGATGGAAGCGGCGGAATTTCTGTTGACGCAGATGGGATATCAGCGAACCGGAAAATGCCGGGATGGCGTTTTTTTCGTGGCTGCGGCTGCGGGGCGCCAAGGAGGCGCTTTTTGAAAAAAGCGCCGCAAAAACTTTTATGAATCTGAGTCATGTGCGTTGAAATCGCCTACGCCCATGGCCCGGATTCATAAAGTCTTTTTGCTTCGCGCCGGGCGTTACCGGTTTTTCTCCCCTGTCTTCCCGTCGCAATAATCGACCCAAACCTGCCGCAACGCCGCGCCGAGGTTTTGGCCGAAGCGCGGCGCGTCGCAAAGCGGGCTGGCGGTGACGCGGGCGCGCAGGCCGGCGCGCAACTCGGCCAGCGCGGGCAGGTTGGCGGCGAAGTATTTTGCCTTGGCGATATAGTCCGCGGTGTTGCCGGCGATCCAATCATTGAGGCCGGTATTGGCAAGATGGGAGACCGAGTGGCGGGCGGCGAAAATTTCGCCGGCGCGGGTCAGCACCGGCACACCCATGTACAACGCTTCACAGGTGGACAGCCCGCCGGAATAGGGGAAGGGGTCGAGGGCGATGTCGATCTCGTTATAGGTGGCGAGGAAGTCGCGGTGCCGCGTGCGGCCGGAGAGTTGCAAGCGATCCGGCGCGACGCCTTGCTTGCCCAGAAATTCCGTGATGCGCGCGCGCGGCCCGGCATCGGAGAATTGCGGGCAGCGCAGCAGCAGTTGCGCCTGCGGAATGGCGCGCAGAATTTCCGACCACGCAATGAGCGTGGCCGGGGTGATTTTCATCAAATTATTGAGGCAGCCGAAGGTGACATGCTGGTTTTTATGCGCCGGCAGCGCGCCGACTTCCGGCGCATAGGCCGGGGGTAAATAGCAGACATAGCCATCCGGGAGGCGCAGCAATTTTTCACTGTAGAATGCCTCATATCCCGCCGGGGTTTCCTGGGAATCGGAGATAAAATAATCAATAAAATCGAGGCCGGTGCTGTGATATTGCATGCCGACCCATTTGATCTGCACCGGCGCCGGCCGGTAGGCGCAGACATCGATGCGGCCGGCATCGCCAAAGCCGCCGAGGTCGATCAGAATGTCGATTTGACTCTCATGGATCAGCCGGGCCAGGCCCGGATCGTCCAACGCTTCGGTGCGGTGCCAGGCGGCCGCGAAGGCAGCGAAACGATTGGCCAGGCGATCGCTGCCATCGAACCGGCCGAAGCAATGGATGGAAAACGCTGCCCGGTCCAGGGCTTCAAGGCCGGCCAGGGTCAGCCAACCGGCGGGATGCGTGCGCAACAGATTGGAGAGCAGGCCAATGCGAAGCGGCCGCTGCGGATCGCGGGAGACAGTGCAGGCAAACGGCGCATGTTTCGGCAACAGGCAAGCGGAATTTTGCAACGCGGCCAGCAGGCTGGCAGGCGAAATCTCGTCCTGATAGGGCAGCAAATTGCACCAGGCGCGGGCCGGGCCGGGATTGCCGGGGGCAAGCCGCATTGCCGCCTGCGCCGCCGCCGAGGCCGCCTTCATTTGACCCAAAGCCGCTTTTGCGGTCGCGAGGTTGCTGAGCGAGATGACGCTGGGACCGGCTTTGGCGATGGTGGCTTCGAGCAGGGCGACGCCTTCTTGGTAGCGGAACAGCCGGGCCAGCGTCACCGCGAGGTCGTTCGCGATGGACGTGTTGCCCGGATCGCGATCCAGCGCCAGGCGCAACAGCGGGGCGGCACGCGCCGGCTGCAAGGCCAAAGAATAGGCCATGCCGAGCAGCATGGGCGGTACGGCGGAATCGCTATCCAAGGCCAACGCCGCCTCAAGCAGGTCGATTGCCGCCTCGATGCGATGCTCACGGATATGGATTAGGCCAAGGCCCAGCAAAGGTGCCGCGGCAAGCGGGTCTGTCGCGGCCTGGGTTTCGAAATCTGCGGCCAGTGCTACGGCCTGCCCGCAGCGCAGCGCAGCCTCGGTCCGGTGCAGCAGGAACGGCAATTGCGCCGGCGCCAGGCGGCAGGCCTCCGAGAACGCCACAAAGGCGGAATGATGATCGCCAAGGGAAGTGTGAACATGACCCAGCGCGTCCCAGGCCTGGCTGTCGCCGGCGCGCAGCGCCAGGGTGCGCCGGATCAGCGCCAAAGCCGGCTGCGGCAGATCCTGCTGCAGATGCAGCACCCCAAGCGATAGCAGTGTCTCCGGCCGGCTGGGGTTCAGCCGGCTCGCCGCCTCCAGCGCCTCAATGGCTTCCCGGCGCCGTCCAGCGGCGCGCAGGGCCTGGCCGCGCTGGAACAAAACGGCTTCAGTGGCGGTGTGCTGGTCCATCACAGCCGGCGGAAGCTGGCGATGACGCCGTGGATCGGCAGGCCTTCGAGATGCCGCAGGATACCGGCGCGCGGGGCATCATAGGACAGGCCGGCGGCGGCGGCGTGTTGCGCGAATTCCGCTTCGGGATGCGTGAAAAGCCCGTGGCCACCAAGGCCCGGGCGCCCGGTGGGGATGGCGGCGAGTGCCAAGCCATCGGGCGTGAGGCTGGCGCGAATGGCGGCCAGGAAGGATTGCGGCGATGCCAGATAGGCCAAAGCCTCGTTGAGCAGGATCACGGGAAATTCGGCGGCAATCGGCGTATCGAAAGGATCGGCCTGTTGCAGATTCGCATAGATGCCAAGCTCCCCGCAGCGCATGAGCAGTTGCGGGTTGGGATCGACGCCGGTCCATGGCCCGGTGACGAGGCCCTGCGCCGCGATGGCGTTGAGACCGGGGCCGCAAAACAGATCCAGCACCGGCCCGGTGATTTCCTGCACCGCGATCATGGCGCGAAACGCCCCGGGGGCGATGCTGCCGCCATCGATCAATACATGTTCCGCGTGGGGTGCATCATCGGTAAACGGGCCAACCCGGCCGCGGTCGCGGCTGCCCAGGGCCGCCAGCAGCCTTGCCGCCCAAGGGCTCCCCGGCCCCATGCTTTGGGCGCGGGCGGCGGCGGCGGCGGCCTCGTCCCAATGCGATTCCTGCATCTCGGCGAAGGCAAGCAGGCAATGGGTTTGCGCATCGGCAATCCCAACGCCGGCGGCAAGCAGCGCGGTTTGCAGCGCCTGCCCGGATTGCCCGGAACAGAGGTAGCGCCGGGCCAGCGCGTTACGCAGCACCGGCACCTGCGGGCGGCAGGCGATGGCGCGGTTCAGAACATCGATTGCAGTGGCGGGTGATAGCGCCGCCAGCGCCAATGCGGCCTCAACATCAGCGGGATTTGCCGAAAAGCTCTCGGTGAGGCACGGCAATGCCTGATCGAATTGCCCCAGCCGCATCAGCGCCAAGCCGAGCCGTGATTTGGCGGCATGGGAATGCGGCGCCAGCAGCACGGCTTGCGCAGCACTCTGCACGGCCTCCGCCGGGCGGTTTTGCCCAAAAAATATTTCCGCCTGCCGGAGCCTTAAGGCAGCGTTGGCTGGCGCTTCGACGATCGCTTCCTGCAATACCGCCAGCGCCTGCGCCGGGTCCCGCATCTCGCACCAATAATCGGCGCGCAGCAGCGGCAGTTTTTCATGTGCGGGCGCCAGTTTCGCCAAGGCCGCCAGCAGCGGCTTTGCCGCATTCGGCCGATGCTCCGCCAGCAACGCGGCGATCCGGCCGGCAACACTGTCGGGATCGATGCCACCCGTCTCAATCCGCGGCGCACCATCCGGCATGATTACTTTGTCCCTGTCGTTGTCATGCAATCAGGCTGGTAATCGACGAGGAAGCGCCGGAGTTGGAAGCGCCGGCCTGCAGTTGCACGAGATATTGATCGGTTATCGATTGAACATATTTCGAATTCGTTAGTTTCGTGAAATCCAGCACATTGCTGATCGCCTGCTCCTGGGCTTGCAAAGGCTGGTAGGCGAGTTGCTGGGGAATGCCGAAGGCTGTGGTGACCACCGTGCGGGCGACCGAGTTGCCGAGCACTTCATCGGGGCCGGTCAAGCTTGCGGCATTGGCAAGAAAGTACAATGCGTTGGACAAACCGGGTGTCTGTTGGTCAAGGGATTGACGCCAAAGCACCTCGGCATAGCCATTGGTAATGGTCGACAGGACCTTTGGGTTTTGAATGGCGGCAAGTCCGTTGGCATAAAAATTATAGGTCTGGGCGGTGGAAAGCCAGGCCGAATTGGTGGTCGAGAGCTGGTTGGCCAGGCTGTTGGAATTCGCCGGGTTGGACGATAATGCCTGCTGTGCCAAAGCGGTCTCATTCACACTTGCGCCTAAACCGTTGGCGGTCAGAAACACGGTTAGAAAATTTGGGTTGCTAAGCAGGGCTTTGACCGATGTGGCAGACTGCACGGCCTTGGTGAACGCGGCGATCTGCAACTCCACTGTCGGGGTTTTTGCTTCATTTGCGATATCGGCTGTTTGATTGGCTTGCGCCAGTCGCAAAGCATCGATTGGATCGACGCTGCTGGTCCCGGTGGTGCTGGTGGCGGTACCCCCATAAAGCGCCTGTAGAATCGATGTCGCCGCGTTCGTGCTGGATGAGGGCTGAAAGAGCAGCGCATAGTCGATTGTCGAGCTGCCGATCGCGCCGGACATGTCAGATTTCCGCCGGCTCGTTCGCGGGCGCAATCCCGCGCAGGCCTGCCGCGATATTGCTGTTGATTTTGATAAGAACGCCAATGTCCGGCTTCGGTTCGTTCATTTCCTTCATAACGGCCGCCGCCAGATTCAGCAGAGATCTGCGGATCTCGACGGATTGCGGGTTGTTGCTGTCCAAGGTGATGGTGGTAACGGTCTGCCATAAAATGCCGTAATCCGCGAGTGCCTTGGCAAGCGGAATGCCGCCGGCTGGTTCCGCTTCGCGCAGCCGGGAAGCAAACACTTCGAAGACCTCGGCGTCACGATCGCGCAGCGACCGTAAATTGACAGCCGACTGATAGGCTTTGGTGCTGTCGCGATAGCCGTTCATGAACTTGATACCTCATCGATTTCCATATCGTCCGCAGGCTTGTCTGCCGCATTCGGTTGCGCCTGCGAAATCGCCCCCGCAGTCCGCGCGCCGTTTTCCAGCACGGCCGTTTCGTGACGGATGATCCGGCGGGCCAGCTTCAACGCCTCATAGCAGGTGCCTGCCTGCGCCAACGCCAAGGCACGGTCCAGAATTTCGCGGGCCAAAGCCGAAGTCGTCGCCGCTTTGAACGCATCGATCAGCGAAGCCGCCGAAATCAGCGCCGCATCACGCTCGTCATCGGTGCCAACATAAACCGCCTGCAAGGCGAAATAAATCCGCCGCGCGGGTGTGTTAGCCTCATCCGGCGTCAGAATTTGCTTACCGAATAAAAACCGGGCCTGCCCGGCAAGCTCAATGCGAGACCGTGTTTTGAAGCGAATCGGCGCGCCGTTGATGATCATCAACTCGCCTTGCTTAAGTTCAAGAACAAGCGTCGACATTTTGCCATAAAACTGCTTGCGAGATCACAATCCATCCCATCTTCTTGCGGATTCGGTATTTAGAGCCGGAGGACAAATTTCTGGATCCGCCTCGAAACCATTCTCAAAGGGCGGTTCAGACATTAACGTAAACCGCAAGCGATTCATCTGAATGTCATCGCGCTCTACTCAAAGGCACGTTACGAAAACGCACGCGGCAGGTTTGATCCTGCCGCGTGCGATGGCGAAATTACTGGATCAGTTTCGTCAAGAGTGACGGCGTTTGGTTCGCGATCGACAGGGATGACGTCGCAAGCTGCTGCTGGATTTGCAGGGATTGTAGCGTCGCAGATTCCTGCGCCAGGTTGGCGTCCACCAAAGCACCGACGCCGGTTTGCAGCGAGGTAATTTTGGCGGTGTTGAACGAGATCTGGTTATTGATCAGGTTGGTGAGGTTACCATAAGTGTTCAACGCGGTGCTGACCGAGTTGAAATTGCTTGTGAAGGTGCCGCCGGTGGCGAGGAAACCCGCAACGGTGGCCGCCCCTGTAAGCTGGGTTGAAGTGAAGGACAGCGCGTGCAGCACGGTGGAACCACTGAACGCGGTAAGGCTGATGGTGTTACCTTGCTCGTTCGACGCGACGGTTACCGCACCATAGGTGGCATTTTTTTGGGCAGCGGTGGTATCGCCGATCAGCGAGGCGCCGTTATAGTTGGAGTTGGTCAAAGCCGCCGCAATATCCGTGATATACGAGTTATATTGCGCAATATCTTGCGTCCGTTGGGTGGAGGTGACGGTGGAACCCGAGAGCGCGACCAGCGTGGTCTTTGCCAGGGACAGCGTGTTCGAAATACTGGTAAGGCCTGTCGAGGTAACGGAAACCAGCCCGGTCGAGTTGCCAAGCTGCTGGTTGGCCGAGGTCAGCGAACTGACGCTGCTGCGAACATTCTGCGCGACCGCGAACGCGGCGCCGTTATCGGTCGCATCGGCGACGATATAGCCGGTGGAAACCGCTTTCTGCGTCGTGGCGAGTTGAGCCGAAATATTGTTAAGGGAACTCAGCGCCACCTGGGCGGAGTTGTTCGTGATAATGGAATTAAGTGCCATCGGGGTATCCTAGATTAGGTATTCTATCGTGTTTCGCCGGCATTTTGCCGACCCGTCGAGCTTTAGGGGAGAATAGTTAAGCCGCCGTAAACAGGCTCCGGCTACAGATAATTGGCCAGATTCAGCGTCTTCATGGTTGCGATCAGCTGATAGGAACTTTGTAGTGCCGTCTGCACCGACGATATCTGCGAGATCGTCGCCGCCGCATCCACCGTGTCCGCGTTGGCGACCTGGTTGGTGAGGGCGGTAACGGTGGCGCCAAGGCCGGTCGCCTGGGTGGCAAGCGCGGTTTGCGTATTGCCGAGCACCCCGGCATCCTGGTTCAGGCTGTCGTTGGCGTTTCGCATGCTGGTTTCCGTGGATTGCAGAAAACTCTGAAAGCCGGGGCCGCCGATTTGCGCCGGCGTCAGGCTGGCGATGCTGGCGAGCGCGCCCAGAATGTCGCGCATGTAGGACCCGGTGGAGGTGGTGCCGGTGCCAGGCGAGGTGACAAAGCCGTTGCTGCTGGCACTGATCCCGGTGGTAACTTGCTGGCCATTGCCCAAGGTGAGGGTGGGCAGGCCCGCCGCAGCCGTGAGCCCGGCCGCGAAGGGGGTGGTCCCGGCGGCATTGGAACCGGCAACGCCCAGCACCGCGGCCGTGGTGGCGGCCGCGCCATTGCCGGCGAGGCCGGCGACCGCGGCCTGGATCTGGGTATAAAATCCGGAGCTGACGATGGTATCCGGGTTGGGCACCGGCGGCTCGCCGCTATCCTGCCCGCCGAACACGTAAGTACCGCCATCCTGGGTATCAAGCAGCGTGGCGACCTGCACCAGGGCGGCCTGAGTGGCGGCGATAACGCCGGTGGCGCCCGAGCTGTCGAGCGTGCTGAGGCCGCTGAGCTGCGAGACGATGCCGGTGGTGATCGAACTGATCGCGGTCAGGGCGTTTTGCTGCACCGTCATCGGCCCGGTGGTGGCGTTGATGGCGGCGATCTGGGCGTTCGCCGAGGCGACCTGCGGCGCCACCGACAGCACGGTCTGCGCCGCGCCGGCGCCGAGCCCGGCATAGGTTTGCGAAACCAGGCCGGTGGAGGATTGTTCGGTGAGCGTGTTCAGCCGCGCCAGCGTGGCCGCGGAATTTTCGATGATCTGCGTCATCGGGCCGTAAGGCTGGCCGCTGATCGCGGCGGCCGCGCCGACCCCGCCGGTCGCGGAGACCCCGCTCATATCATTTGCTCCAGCACGGACCACATGGACTGAACCGCGGTGATCACCTTGGCATTGGCCGCATAGGCATTTTGCAGCGACACCATGTTGCTCATCTGCTGGTCGACATTGACCCCCGCCGATTGCGCCAGCGTGCTGCGCAAGGCGCTGGCGAGCGCGGTGGCGGCGGTGGCATTGGCTGCCGCCTGCGAACTCCCGGCAGCCTGCGCGCCGGCGAAGGCCGCGACCGTGCCCGCCAGGGTCGGCTGCCCGCCATACGGCAGGGAGAGTGTGCCGGCGGCACCCAGTCCGGTGGTATGGCTGGCCGGCTGCGCCACGCCCGCCTGCGCATCGTCGCCCAGCGCATAGGTCAGAATGCGGCTGATCAGGGTGGTAAACCCGCTGGGGCCGCCCGCCGGGTTTGGAACAAAAGCGCTGGCGCCGGTCGCTGAGCCGGCCACCGCATTGGTCCCGTCGCGCACCAAGGCCGGGGTGGCGACTACCGCCGGGTTGACGGTGATTTCAGAGGCAAAGCCGACATAGTTGGTTTGCACCGGGTTGCCCGCCTGCGGCACATTGCCGTTCGGGTCGCTGAACAGCGTCAGTCCCTGCGCCTGAAACTGGCTGGCAAGATTTTGCGAGAACTCGTCGAGCCCTGCTTGCAGCGTCGGCAGCGTGGAATCGCGCAAAGCCAGATCGGCGCCGATCTGGCCCTGGGTGAGATTGCCGGTGATATCGGTGCCATTTAGCAGCACGCCGGGCAGGCCGCCGCCGGGATAATAAGCCTGGGCGCCGGTCGTGGCATTGGCAATCGAAAGCGGCGCCGAGCCATCGGTCGGCAAGGCGACGCCGCTGCTGGTGAAGGCCAGAACGCTGCCATTGGCCTGCGGTACGAAGCTTGCCCCGATGGCGCTGGCGAGACTTTGCTCGGCCACCGCGCGCTGGTTCTGCAAATCTGCGGTGCTCTGGCCGCCGCTCTGCAAAGACACGATCTGCTGGTTCAGCGTGGCGATCTGCTGCAAATCGGTATTGGCGGTTTGGACCGTGCGCACCAGATCGTTTTGCGCGCCCTGCCGGGCGTTGCCGATGGCGCCGGAGATGGTGTTGATCTGGCGGCTCAGGGTCTGGGCGGCGCCGGCCACCGCCTGCGCCTGGGTCGGGCTGGCGGGATCGGCGTCCAGCGCGGTGAACTGGCTCTGCAGATTGCCGAGCAGGCTCGGCAAATCGGTGCCGGCATCCGGCGCGCCCATTACCTGGTCGAGGCTGGAGAGCGCCGCCGCGGTGGTGCCGGCATAGGCAACCGCCGCACCTTGGGTAAAAACCTGGGTCTGCACCGCGGTATTGACCGTCAGCGTCGCCGCATTGCTCTGCACGCCAAGGCCGAGGCCGCCGGCGTTGATGGCCTGCAGTGCTGCCGCCTCATTGGTATAATTTGGGCTGTTGGCGTTCGAAACATTCTGCGAGATGACGGCGAACTGCTTGCTGATCGCCGCCAGCCCGCTACTGGCGACCGACAGGGAAACATCCAGCCCCATGCTATTGCTTCATGTTGATCGTGGTGGTGGCCAGCTGGTCGGCGGTGGTGACCACCTTGGCATTGGCCGAATAGGCTTCCTGGGCGACGATGAGCTTGGTGAATTCGGTGGCGATATCGACATTCGAGCCTTCGGTGGAACCGACGATCAGCGAGCCGGCGCCATTACTGCCGATCGCATTGGTCAGCGGCTGGCCGGAGACGGTGGTGGCGGTGAAGGCCTGCCCGTTCTGGTTCTGCAGCGCATCCGGCGCATTGAAGGTGGTCAGCGGCACCTGCGCGATGGTCTGCGACTGGCCATTGGTGTAATTGACGATGACATCGCCCTGGGCATTGAAGGCGACATTGCTGAAGCTGCCCTGCGGCACCCCGTTTTGGGTAATGCCGAGCAGGTTGAAGGCGGTTCCCGCATATTGCGTGAGCCCGGTGGAGCCTCCAAAGGTGCCGAGATTGAGGCTGATGGGCTGCGTGCCCTGGCCAAGATTGGGCGACAGCGTCAGGGTGGCGGCGCCGCCGGCCGAATAGTTGCTGCCGGATAGCGCGCCGGTGGCGTTGGTGATGCTGCCGATGGTGCCGGCCGGCACGTTATTGCCGCTGCCGGTGCCGAAGGTGATATCCGCCGAGCCGATGGTGGGGGTGGGCGTGTTATCCGGGCAGGTGACGGTGACGGTCCAGTTATTCGCCGAATTTTGCGTATAGTTGAAGGTCAGCGTGTGCTGGGTGCCGAGCGCATCATAGACATTGATCTGCGATGTCACCGGGGTGTTGGCCGCCGGCGTCGCCGGCAGATCCGCCGACAGGTTGATGGTGCTGGTGGCGACCGGCTGAAACGTACTCTGTGAAATCTGGATCGGCGCCAAAGCGGTTTGATTGACCACGCCGCTGGTCGGGTTGACGGACCAGCCGTCCAGGTAATCGCCGGAACCGTTGACCAGATAGCCTTGGGCATTGGCGGAGAATTCGCCCGCCCGGGTATAATATTGCTCGGCGCTGAAGTTGGTCGCGGTGTTGCTGGCATTGGTCGAGCCGGACGCTTCGCTAACCGCGAAAAACCCCTGCCCGCTGATCGCCAGCCCCAGCGGGTCGGTGCTCTGGGTGATCGCGCCCTGCACGCTGTTGGTATATTCCGGCAGGGCCACCACCGAACCGCTCTCATTGATGGTCGGCGTGCTCTCGGTGAGGTAATTGATGAAGTCGGTATCGACGCCCTTATAGCCGGTGGTCTGACTGTTCGCGATATTGTCGCTGATGTTCGAGAACGCCGCCGATTGCGAACTCAGCCCGCTGACGGCGGTGGTAAGGGCACCGAATAATGACATGAAACGCTCCTTCAACCGGCCCTGCAAGATGACCGGTGCAGGCAGTTAAGCAGAATGCGTGCCAAGCGGATTCTCGGCAATTGCCTTATTGAATCCAGAGTTTTGCAAAAATGGCCCGGCAAAAATTGCCCGGCCCCGGCAAGTTGCGCCGGTGCTACTCGCAAATGCGCGGCCGGCTGCGACGCATGCTCTGGCGCGATCCTTGCTTTGAACCGCGCATGCCGACCTCGCCAAGTTTGTTTGACCCGAAACGCCTGCAGATGCCGCCGTCTGGTCCGGCGGCTCCGAAAACCGCGGCTCCCGGGCAACCCGCTGCGACGGATTTTCGGCGCGCATTGGCCGCGGCCCCGCCGGTCATCGCGGATGGGCCTGAAGCCGCGGTGGCCCAGGCGGCGCCGGCCCTGTTGCCTCAGCTTCCGGGCATTCCCGCTCCGGCGGTCGCGGACCTAGCCCAGAAGATTTCGAGTTTTGCGCAGAATTCCGGAGCAGCGAAACGGCTGAAGAAAGCGCTGGAGCAACCACCAGCCGCCACGGCGCCGGCCGTGCCAGCATTGCCACTGAGCACGGCGGTACCCGTATCGGCACCGCCGCTTGGCGCTGCACGGCCTATCGCTGCGGCAAGCACCGGAATACCCGCACCGACGGCCGTTTCGGCAACCCGGGCGCCGGACGCATCGGTGCCGGCGGCACCGATGCCCAACCTTTCAGCCCCGGCCCCTGCCGCCGCGCCGCTCAAGCCGGGCCTGGTGACATTGCCGGATGACGCGAAACAAGCTGCGGCAGCTGCGCCCGAGAAAGCCGCCGTTATGCCAACGGTATTCACACATATCCTGCCGGACCATTTTCCTCTGGCCGCTGCCGGTCCGGCGCAGGCATCTCATGGCCCGGCAAAAAGCGCCGACATCACCCGGCAGATTGCCGCCGCCTTGCCGCGCGGCGCCTGGACCCACCCCGGCAATCCGATGCTGCATATCTCGCTGACGCCGGAAACGCTCGGCACGATCACGGTGAAGATCGCCCAGCATGCATCGGGAGCGACCACCGTCACCCTGACGGCGAGCCAGCCGGAGACATTGGCGGCCTTGAAGCAGGATGCGCGACATCTCGACCAGGTTCTGACCAACGCCGGGATTCCGGAGCAGGACCGGCAAGTCAATTTTCAAACGCTGCCGGTTGCCGCAACGCAAAGCAGCCCAGGACTGGGCAATGCCGGCGGCCAGCCCGCCGGCGGCCAGCCTGCCGGCGGGCTGCCTGCCGGGGGGCAGCCCCCGGACGGGCAGACCGCCGGGCTGCTTGCAGGCGGCCAATTCGGACCGGGCAATGGCCATGCGCAGCAGCAACAGGCTGGCACGGCGTTTGCTCACCCCGCGGTGAGGCCGGTTGCACCGGCCGTCGAATTCGTTGCCCGGCCACGCTCAAACCATGCCCGCAGTGGCGTCGATGTCATTGCGTAGGGAAAGATAGATCATGAACGTCACCACCGTCACACCGAATGCCACGACCCTTGACGCTGCCCAGCTTGCGGCCAGCAACGGCACCAGCAGCACCTCGGCCGGTAGTGCCGCGTCCCCTTCCGCCCTGGGCGCGTTGACCTCGAACTACAGTGATTTTCTGTCGCTACTGACAACGCAATTGCAGAATCAGAACCCGACCAGCCCGATGGATTCCAGCCAGTTCACCACCGAGCTGGTGCAATTCTCCAGTGTCGAACAGCAAATCAACACCAATACCAATCTGGCGCAGCTGGTATCGCTGACCCAGGCCGGCAATATCACTCAGGCGAGCTCGATGCTGGGCGCCACGGTGAGCGCCACCTCCACGCAATTACCGCTGCAAAACGGCAGTGCCGCGCTGAGCTTTACCGCGCCGAGCGCCCAGCCGGTGACGATCGCGATTACCAATGCCGATGGCCAAAACCTTTACGATGCCTCGGTCAACGCCAGCCCCGGCGCCAATAACTGGACCTGGAACGGTACCGATTCGAGTGGCGGGACCTTGCCTGACGGCGCCTATAATGTTGCCGTTACCAGCACCGCGGCTGACGGCACGGCAACCGCTGTACCCTTCACCGTCACCGGCACCGCCACCAGCGTGGATTCGCAATCCAATAATCTGACGCTCAATCTCGGCGCGGTCAGCGTGCCGTTCACCGCCATCACCAGCGTCAACCGCCCCAGCACCGGCAGTTAGAGCCGGACCGTATATCAAGCGCTGGCCAACAACCCGGCAAAATCTGCCGGAGCCGTTAACTGTATGGCAATGTTATTCGCAATATCCTTGGGCCGGCATCTCGATTTTACGATGGGCGCAGTTGATGGCGGATATGTTCAGCGATACGAAAGCCGGCCCGAATAGCTTTCCGCCTCGGCGTCAGCAACGCGCCAAATGAAAGCGTTTCTGAACGGGCTGCTCGGGCTGGGTGCAACCCGCCTTGCGCTGATGGGCGCAACCGCGGTGCTGCTGGTGGGCAGTGTGCTGGGCTTGAGTTTCTTCACCGGCGGTCCGGCGCCGGTGCCCCTGTACAGCAATTTGAGCCTCAGCGATTCTGCCGCCGCCGTCGCGGTGCTGGGATCGGATCATATC
>Ga0116226_10002758_pt1 | contig 15389 bp, 8 predicted proteins | sample S1TSphfallax_FD_89692 | JGI IMG/M metagenome (GOLD analysis project Ga0116226, IMG submission 89692) | Host-associated microbial communities from peat moss isolated from Minnesota, USA - S1T2_Fa - Sphagnum fallax MG | ecosystem: Host-associated > Plants > Peat moss > Unclassified | place: USA...
AGTATTTAGTAAATTTGTGTTTTTTGGTTTGTCCTTGCTTTCATAAATTTCCAATTCTTTGTTTGCATTGTGTTAATTGGTTTGGATGTTTTAGTTATATGTGTTGCATTTGTAAAAAAACATGTGAATTGGAAGATGATGTGTAGTGAAACATAATAACATTCATGTTTTTCATATTTTGAGGTTTTAGACTATCATGCAAATGACAAATGATCATGACATTACATGAGGATGCCAATTCTTTTGAATTTCATTTGAATATCAAGTGTATCCAAAATTAAAATTCAAGAATAAATGGCACCATACAATGTTACTATAAAAGTGGCAGAGTATATTTATGATAGACTAATTCATAAAATCTATGAAATGAATATATATTTATGTTTTCAAATTATAAAATTCATAAATAATATCTTTTGAAGGTTTTAATTACAAAATAATGTATTTTTGTTCATTAATTTCCATAAAAATTGTAAGATTATTTTACAAATAATCTTTGGAACACAATCAATAACTACTTTAAAAATATATCTTGCAACAAGGAGTACATATAAAATATTAAAATCTATTATCTCAACTTACATAAATGATACAAATAATAATGGGGAGTTAGCTTCAAATAGGAAGCATCAAATAAATTTTACACCATAATATTTTGGAACATAATCAATTTTACTTTTATAACATATTTTGCAATGTTTAAGTCCACAAAATAACTTATTAAACATATTTATTTATTGAATAAAAGGATCAAACTTATTAATGTATGGTAATACATTGATACACTTGTGGAATGTAAATTTGATTGTCCAAGTATTGGTACATTTTAAAAGTGAATATCCATTAACAAATAATACATTGTTAAAAATTAGATATGACACCTAATTACCTTATTATCTTTGGACAAGTAATGCTTGGATCATATTTTTTTGCTCACCCTTATAAAAGGGCTTGGAATAGGTTCAATCACCTTTTAACACTTGGAATAACATTGACAAAATTTGAATTTATGATTCTAGCTCCAACTTTTTGTATTCAAGTGATAAACCTTTTAATGGAACAAACACTTTTTATGTCCTTTGAGTACAACATTCACTTTGCCTTTTCAAAATTCTTCCTTTGCAAGTTTATTCATGATGTAACCAATTGAATTCATGAGTACATACATTACGTGTATGTTAACTTCCTATGAAAGTCATGTCAAGGTCCCTAGGGGAAGTCATCATTTATATATTTTATGGAACATGCGAGGTAAAGGGGTATGTTTTTGATATGCTACGATGTAATGGATTTTTTTTTAATTATTAAAATTGGGAATTTTCTGAAATATTCTATGTATATTTGCTTAATCTAATTCTAAAGGCATACCCACTAGATACATCATAGCACCTTCATATTAATACGAGTAGTATGATGGCATAGAAGCCCCTAATTCCTGAAAAATATGCCGTTTATGGTGGGTAAATCTTCAACTTTAGCAAATGAATTCACTATTTTGAATTTGTTGAAATTTTCAATTAGCCTAGGTGTAGAACAATAAATGGCACACCAATTTTGAAATTTCCTTTTGAAGGTTTAAAGTTGAATGCATGATGGTATTTATCATTAAACTAAACTAATATTTAAAGTGAATTTTTTTTCCCTATAGTGAAAATGTTTTAAACATTCTATTTGCATTTAATTAAATCATAAATTTTATTTTTTCAATAAATTCCACCCTATATATTTCACATTATTTGGAAAGTATGGAAAAAATTCCCTTAGCAAAGTCCCCAAGGAGGGACAACATGTGCATTAAGGCCCCATATATAAGTTAATAATATTTGATGTGTTGTTCATTTCATATTAAACTTCTAGTAACTACATTGTCAATGATGTAGAAAACAATCATATACTTTCGATGCATGCATGTCATTGAATCACCTTTATCTGAAATAATCCACCCATTAATATTGTGGAAAACCAATTTTCAATTTTCAATAAATATATAGGTTGTTTCATTTCGCAACTTAATTTGTTCACAAATATATAAATATCATTGTAGAAAACCCATTTTTCTTTGTTTGATCCATCACACAAGTGGGCAAAAATACATTCAATGAAGAATATGTAAAACTAACACAAGTCATTAATCTACTAAATTGTACATAGTGACACTAACTAATTAAGATTAATAAATGATTATCAAGTTTGTTCACCATCATAAAATAATAGGACTAAAGCCTATTCTTGCTTCCAAAATTCACCTTTGAACTTGTTAACCCCAAAAGTGCAACAACTTTAATGTATTCCTTTTCACATCATCAAGAATGAGGTTGCAAACATGAGTCTCATGAGACAATGAATGTGATCACATGTTGGATAAATATAGCAAAAACAATTTCTTTTTGGGAATCTATTGTCTTTTTTTTCTTGTCTACATGTCTAATGTTTTGGAAGTTTTGAATCTTTTGGCAATGACTTGTGGACAATTAGGAATTTTTATTGAAAAGTTTTATAGTATTAAGCTTGGATGAATTGCATGGATAGGACTCAACACACAATGAGATTCCCCTTGAGTCCACTACTTCCTTGCTTGATATGGTGTTAGATAAAGATACCTTCACATTCAACATGTTTTGTTTGGGCATTTTGAATGGGACTCTTGGCAATTCTAATTGTTGCAATACATGATGAAAGGTTTCATGAAGGGCATACCAATATCCTCAAATATATTTCACATGCATCCAAAATGTTTCTTTTGTTGTTTCATTATAAGCACAATACTCCACCTCTAAATTATGTTCTATGACCTCATCTTATAGTTTGTTATGCCATGCAATGGGTCTACCTTCAATATTGAATAAATACCCGAATGTGAATTTTTTTTTATCTAGGTCATTTCGGAAATTTCTATCAATAAAGCATAACAAAAACAACTCCTCCCTAGGTTGCTCATAAAAAAATGTAAGTTAGTTGTTTCTTTAAGGTAATTGAAAATGTGAATGGTAATTTCAAAATGAGTTCAACAAAGGGCCTTAGTGAAGTGTGTTACCATTTACCAAAATTTGGTGTATTTGAAGTTTTGGTTTCAATAAAGGAAGCTATCATGGGGCTTTTCAAAGTTGAGTTATCATTCCATAAATAGATTGCAATGCCAAATGAAGTTTTCAATCCTTTGAGTTGGTGGGTGGAACATGAACATTAATTCCCAAATATTGGTTTTGTTGCAAATCAAGTGATGGGGATTGTGGGTTCACATATTGAAATAAAAAGGATCTTAAATAACATGGTTGGAATTATCATAGGTTTATAACATTGTCATCTTGGAATTGAAAATTTGGACAAGTTAATTTGAATCATGAAAAATTGGTTTGAGCCTAAATCAAGGTGTGTGGTTGGTTTAAGGGCCAAGTTGATGGAGAAAAAAATTGCTTGAAAAGAATCAAGGAATACCTATTAAATATGGTTTCTTTAGAGAAGATTAACTTAGTGTTGAAGATTGCAAATTATAGAAAACTTTGATGCAAATAGTTACATAAAACTCATAAAAGGAGGTGAAAATAATTTTACTTTGGTTATTTGTTAAAGTGACATTTTTTTGTTTCAAGTTGTTCAACTTTGTTGTTTTTATTTTTCATGCACTTATCTTGCTTTAGATTTGTTAAGTGAATTAACTAGTTGTTTATCAAGAAAGATTGTGTTTTGTGTATTTGGGGTTCTTAGGAAACTAACAACAAATTTTAGAATGCTTTTATGATGAAATGGGTTTTATGGAGCTTTACATATGTTTTTGATTGATATGCCTCTTTTGTTTTGTTCATGTGCTATAACTTCACCATTGAGGTGTGATACTTTGATAGTATTAAAGCATTTGTACATATTGATTTCCATTTGTATGTTGTTGTTTTGATGGTGTCTTGATTTGGTTAATTTGTCTTTTTTAATCCTAGTTTTGTAGCATGAATATTTAAAGAACAAAAAAATCAAGGGGGTCTTGATTTGGTTAGTTTGTTTTTTCTATTTTGCAACATGAGTATCTGAACAATAAAGTCAAGGGGGTTTGATTAAAGTTATGGGAGTGGTTGTGTTTTTTTTGTGGTTAGTTTTGAACTTCAAGTTGGGGGTTAAGGGGCTAAAAGTTGAAACTTTTGTGAATCCCTAATCTTTTGTGTTTTATATTCTTGAAGCTTTAGTGTGTAGAAAACCAACAAAGTCAAGGGTATGTTTATTTCTATGTTTAAGCTCGAGTATAAATAAAAATTATAGAACGAAGTTTAACTTGTTGGGCATGTTGTGTCACTTGTGTCAATGTTGTTTGTGGTGTCATACATGACATTGTTATTTGTCAAATGGGTTGTCCAATTGCATATAATTGAATGCTTGCTTATGTTTGGGAGGCCAAGGAAAAGAAAATGTTTATCCCAATTGGAAAATGCATTTTATGCCCATAGTTGAACTTAATGTGCCAATCAACAACATTTTACATCAAGAAGGCGGTAATGGTGGATGTAACAAAATAACTCTATCAATTGATTTTTGATGCCTCTTGACCATCCAACTTCTAAGCTACATTAGTTGTGATTATGTAATCATTATGTAGCATAGGCTTTTGTCGATACTTCATTTGATTAGAGTTTATAATTTAGAATATATTTCTAGTGAAAAAAATTTATGCCCTTTCTTGTTTTGCTAGCTTTGACACAATGTTTGTAATGATTATCCCGCACCTAGCTTCTTGAATGTGTTTTTGCAAGGAAACTAATGTGAACTTTGATTTTACTTGTCATGCACATCTCAAGGTCCTTGTCTCTTGAGCATTTTACTTTTCCAAAAATGTTGTGTATGTCTATATGTGAAAACAAAATTAATCTATGTCCATATGCACATGACTTAATTTTATTTAAAATTTAAACAAGCTCAAGCCCTTTAGGCTTTTCATATTATGATACCCTATGGACAAGGTATCAAGAAATTCTCTTTATGAAAAAAAAAACATCAAATTTTGCTTAGTGTGTATTGAGAAAGACTATATCATGTTGTCATACAACCTTCATGATTTTCACACATAGAAGGGGTCTGTGAACAATTTCACTCAAAAGAAACAATTTTTGATGATTTTCACACACAAAAAGGGTTTGTTTTTGGACCCTTTTGGAATTTTCAATACCTCCATTCAACCTATTGGTCTCATGGTGTGTACTTGTAATCTTCAAAAGGTCTCTATTCCAATGCATGTTACCTTTCCATTGACTATATTAACATTTGTCAAACTATGTCCATACCAATGTTGTGTGCAATTATTTGAATTTGTTAATAAACTCTAGTTATGGTTAAATGGAGGATTGTTGGTTATGATTTTTTTACCCCAACAAATCAGAATTAAAGAATAACCTCTAGTTCCAATTATTTAAAAACTCAAAGAATATGTGATGTTCATGAAAGAACAATGTAAAAAGAACTATGGGTTTTTGGGTGGTTCTTTCACTTTATTTTTATTAATGTAGCCTATGCTATTGGCCAAGTATGAACACATTGAGGGTTTAATTGATTTTTCCTTCCAAATTCAATTTTTGCAATTTGTTTGAATTTCTAGCAACAATATTCATTCAAAAATCAATACTTCCAAACCTTAGCTCTGAAATTTTTGAAATAAACTTTATTAAATCTGATTCGCCAAGGAATTTCCATGAATGCTCACATGTGTTATTGTTGAAATGTCACAAACCCTAACTTAAAATCATGCATTCTAATATGGTATGAAGTAGAATGTCAATAAATAAATGAAATTGAGATTTATAATATTTAAATCAATTGAGTGACAAGCAATTTGAGCTTTTGTGTCCCACTTGAGGGTTTTAAAGGCCTACGTACTTTAATTTATAGCTCTAATAGGTTGCAAACAATTTTCAAGAATGGCCAGTAATGGTTTAAAAGCTCAATTTCAATACCATTTTTTCAATGAACTTTTCAATTCCTAAAACATTATTACAATTCATGGTTTATTTATTAGCTTTTTTGGTAAACAAATGCTAAAACAACAAGCGTAAAAAAACCACCTTGTCAATTTGGACAAGTTGAATTTGGACACACTGGTTTGATTTGGTAATCAATTTGGACCTTGTCATTTTGATTGACATAATAATTGACTATTTGATTGATAGATAGTGAACCAACTTTGTATTTTGACTAGCTATAATTTGTACCTAAATTAAAATCACTTTTCAAATTATTATTTAAAAATTTAATAAATAGGTAGGTAGTAATTAATGGGTCTAGGTAGGTTGAAAAAAGGCATTTAGGTCTAGTAGCTGCTACCTTAGCCTAGCTTAGCCTAGGCTACCTAACCTAACTTAATTGAACCTCGCCAAACTACTTTAATTTAACCCACCTACCCTACCCTACCCTTATAAGCATGCACATAGGTTGCAAATATAAAAAATTGAACTTTAAACATTTACAATGAGAAACCAAGTCCTTACCAATGGACTACACCATCAAAGGTGTTCAACTTTTGTCATGTTTTCTATTTCACATCATTAAACATAATGAATAAACCTAAGTGACACCTAGTGGGTGCATTCATAGTTGGGATATCACAACAAGAACCATAACACCCATTTATCCTATGTCCTAAGTCTTAAAGCAAGGATGTAGCAAAATGAATGTTTAAAAATGTTAAACAATGAAAGGGGGATATGTGTGTTTAGGCTTCAACTAATAAATGTTATAATGAATGATTCAAATTAATTGAATTGTTTTTGAATGTCCTATTCAAGTATAAACCAAAAAGGAATGTAGGATTACTTAGACATCCAAAATGACATATTTTCACTTGGAATGCCAAAACCCTATTAAAACATCAAATAATGTCCCATTTTTTACACCCATGTTTCCTATACTTCTTTCCAAACCTTTGGAATGTAAATTTGTAATTAAAAAAATTAATTGGATTGTCTTTATTAATGCATCCATTTTATGAAAAATTCCAAGATTTTAGCATCAATTCCACAAGATTTGGTGATTGATCATACTAAATATTTGTGCCATCATATATAACATTATTTATTTATTTTGGTTTAAATATGGAGCAATTTAAACAAATATTGCTAATCCTATTGAATCCTTTTTGATAAAATTGTGTCATGGGACATGGTTCATGAGCCGTCTTTTAAGACACTTAAGAACAATTTTTAATCATCCAAATAGAAAAAATCACCACCATTTTAATCAAGAAGTATGTGACTATCTAATATAAAAAAATCTATCAAAAACATTATTCCATATACTTAATGGGGTAAAAACATAATCAAAGGAGCCACCCACATCACAAACTTGCCCTGTCCATGTATTTATGCATTTACAACACTTTAACGATGTGTTCAAGGTTCAATGCTAATAAAATGTTAATAAACTATTGACATAATGTTGTCATGGCATTATAACACAATGTTTGATCATCGCAATGTGTTACAATGTAATCACAACATCATATCAATGATTGTATCAACATTTAGTTAGCACTTAACCTTGAACACATTGTTAAAATGTTGTAAAAGCACTAAACCTTGTAGGGGACAAGTTTGTGATGCAAGTGAATGGACATTCCTTAAAATTGCATTTTTGTATGTTTGAAAGATCACAAGTGAAGCATAATAGTTTGGATTGTCATAATGTTTTTGAAATATTTTTCATTAATTGCAAAGTTTACATGCTCAAAGTTTGATACAAATAAAAATTGTTTTTGCATGTTCAAAGCACTCAAACTTTGATAGTGGATAGTTTTGGTTTTTTTTCAAACGCCTTTTTTTTCTAGGTGAACGCACATTAGGGTGTGACAATTTTGGCATATTAGAGTTCCTTTTCAAAGTCCTTTTCTAGTGTAGTTGAAAATTGATTTAAAATATGAATATTCAAATGTTAAAGAAAGTAACTTTTTTTCCATTTCCAATTTCAAATCATGATGCTATAAGACATATAAAATTTATCACTAATATGAAAATAATTATTTTTAAATGTAAATGGCTTCTAAAATAATTACAATTTTTGGGATTAAAATAAATCCTAACATAATAAATTGAAATTAGATTCCATTCATTCAATGGATCTTTAGTCTCTTAAACATAAATCATTCAATATCCCAAAGTTTCAAACACATAAGACTAACACATTATAAAACAAAAATCCATATCCATGAGTTTTGTAAACGTGACAAAAAGTGCGGGCAAAATTCAAAAATCCATTACTTATTGGCTATCCATGATTTTGAATTTATTTTTCATTCTTGGAAGGTTGATTATGATAACTTTAGATAATTGAGTCATTTTTAAAAATTATTTCAATGAATTTTATTTTATTTATTTATTTGTATCTAAGAAATACAAGAAAAACTACCATTGTGACATCCATATAAAGTCACCATAATTTGCAAACACCTTTTTACCAAATGTGCACCATATTTTTAAAAAATTGAAAAGGATTTTAACATTGATGATTACAAGAGCAAAAGGACTTGAACTGATGAGTTTTTCTTTTATAACCAAATTTAGCAACATTCGGTTCAAAAGTGCTTTTGACCTTGAAAATTATGGACTTTGAAAATGTGCCTTTAGCAAAAGTTGTTCATGTTTATGTGATAGAGGGCACGATTGTATAATATACATGATATAAAATCATTTTAAAATTAAAATGTATTTATATATAAAATACAATGTTAAAGAGGGTACTCGAAATACAAATTTTAAAATTATAAACCAACACAAAAACGACATGTGTCATGTACAATACTTGGAAAATGACTTTTACCTTGGTGCCTTTAGCTCCTTTGATCGTGTTTTCACCTAATGGTAATTCAAAGTGGTGTCACTCTATTTTCAATTTGCAATTGAAGGTAGGGCAACAAGTTGTGGCTACAAATTGCTTGGTGGTGTCAAGTGTTGGTTAATGGTTTTGGTTGAAAAACCAATAAGATCCCAACCATGATCTATACATATTATTCTTATCGTGGTTTTTGGTGGTAGTGTCGTTACATTGTTCCTACAATCAAAATTTGATCATGTGTCATGTATCTTCCATTCTCGGAACCCATGTATTTTTTTGTCTTTTGCTTTCATATGTGTCCTTTACCCCTATTATGGGAACAAGATGGATTTGAACCACCTAATTGTTGACTATTACGATGTACGAATGTTATATGTCTTCACTAAAAATGCATTTTCAGAAGCCATGTTTATTTGAAGTCATCATACCAATTAGTTGAATTTTTTGGTCAACTCATAAAATGTTGTTTCCATTATCATAAAATGTCCAAGCCCTTCATGAATGATTTGAGGAGCCATGGATTCAACAATTTCACACAAGACCAATTGGACTATGGAAGTAGCAAATGGTTGCCAAACCCAAATATCAAGTTAGTCCTCTAACACACTTGTATTTTTCCTATTGGGTTTTGTGGTTGTACCAACTTCATCCATGATGCCTTTGTAATTTGGCTTCAGTTCACCTTTGGACATGAACCAATAAAATAAAAACCATTTGCTTAATTTATCATATGGTCTAGGCAAGTTGGGTTCCATGTAAATAGTTTAAAGATAATGAAAAACATTAGCATAGTTGCCATACCTTTTTACTATAGCTTGGATTGGTGGTCAAAGATTTGACTAAAATGAATTGGTGTAACCTACTTTTGTTTTCAACCTCTTTGGATTTGAATCAATTATAATTCATTTTTAAATTTCTTTTATTTGATTTCATGTTCATATTTAACTAAAATGAATTGAATTGAACTTGAAAACAAAGATTACAAGCCACCACCCATTTGATTTGGTAACAAAAATGAATTTTGATTCTTGTACCTACATCATAATAATTACATTGGACTTGAGATAGTCATTACATTGTATTGCTAGATTCATAACGGCCTTAATAATAGCAAAAACTATTAGAGTTAAATTTGATTGATGATGATTCATTCAAACATGTCCCATGTAAAAAGAAAATTTATGAAAATTCAATTATAAAAGGGCACATATTAATTTGCATTTTCATATTTATGTAGGTGGGTTGGTGAAAGGAATGAAGTAGTTAGGCTTGGAATAGGTAGGTATTAATGACACAAATAGGCATACATTAAGAAATTTGTTATATATATTGGCCTTAGTCACAATTGGAATACCCAATAAGAATATCACATTGCAAAGGACTCTGATTCACAAAATTCAACTATAGATTATGTTCTTCCTTTGTATTATATTTTTAATTTGGAATGATTAATGAGTTTTATAAGTTGCAACAAATAAAAATATGGTTCATTATTAAAATTTGATGCAAAATTTAATGTCCTTAAGATTCTTGATTTAAACAAATTCTAAGATGCATCTCGATAATTTTCATATTTTATAATAATCAATAAGAGTAATAAAAATGTCAAGTTTGACCAAATTTGAATCATAAACAATTAATGTTGTTAGATATCAAATGCCAATAAAATTATACCATTATCATTTTCCAAACTCTTAATAAAATGTTTGAAAAAAACAAATACCAAAGATTTTTAGGCAAAAAAACATACTTGAAGACTAGCAAATGAATGTTTTATGATGTGTTCTAAAGCACATATGAAACATTTACATGTAAATTAGTGTTGGATGCAAATGTTTTCAAATATTCATTATACTTAAGTTACATGTGTCACAAAACCAAAATGGTTTTCTTTGTATTTTTATTATTACAAAGTCCTTATTGTTCGTTCCTAAGGCTACTTTGATTATGATTGTGGCCTATTGTTTAATTTATTTCAAATTTAACTTCATTATTACATTTTTTTGTAATGTCTTTTAGTTTCAAAATGTAAAAAAATTATTTAATCACCTCCATTAAATATTACTCATTGAAGGCTTTCCAACAACACCACAAGTAGGCCCACAACTTCTTTAAACTATGTTTGAAATCCAATTTCCATTTTCATTAATATGGAGTTTTCATTTGTTACTCAATTTCAAGCAATAAAAAAATAATCAAAATTCAATATCATTTGCACCTTAAATTAAAAAATTATGACATTGCCTCCATTAAATCATATTCATTAAAATATTTCCAAATAACACCAAGAGCCTAAGTTTGAAACTCAAATTTGATTTTCACCAAAAAATTATTTTAATTTGTTTCTAAATTTCTAGTAACAAAAATTGCTCAAAATTCAATATCTTGTATACCTTTAGTCTAGAAATTATAAAATCACCTCCATTAAATCCCAATCATTGAGGGTTTTCCAAGAACACCAAGAGTGCACCCAAATGTTTTTAGCTTAAATTTGAAATCCAATTTTCATCTTCACTAAGAATTTAATTTTCATTTGTTATTGAGTTTCAATGATATAAATAATTCAAATATATCTCCTATTCAATGGGGGGTTTCCAACAATATCAAGAGTGTGCCCCAATTGCCTTAAATGTTTTTAAATTATTTTTATTAAATTTTGAATGATAAAACTATTAATAATCAATAATTCTTCCAAATTAAGTCAAAATTCTGGATGCACTTGTATTCATTTAGAGCTTCCAATGGTACCACTTGAGTGCAATAGAAGTTGTGGTTTTGAAGATTTCAATTTGACATTAAAAAATAATCTTCATATTTAAAAGTAAAATTATTATAAATAAAAATTAGAAAGATGAAAACTCTATTCTACTTTCATTTTTTTAATAATTACATTTAAAGGAAGAAAAAAAACATTTTTTTCAATTTTAATAATGCCACACCATCAAAAGTGGCATTATAATCACAGTTTGTCATATTTGGATGATTGATTTCAATCATATTAGTCACATTAGTCAAGCTAGATAACTCTACATGGGCATTACATTTGTCACATATATAATATAATGTTCAATTTGATTAGATAACTAGATTTTTTTTCAATCAAAATGAACATGTTTAATTTTTATGTTAGTCCTTAGGAGGGACACCAATTGTTAAAATTTTACACTACCTTATTTAAACAAGGTATTGTTTGGGGGTATTAGGTGACATTTTTTTCCCACCCTATTATTACCTTATATTCTAACATGCACATATTTAAGCCTCTATAAATTTAGTTATATATATATATGCATTAAATTTGGAAACCCTACATTTATTTAGATTTAAAATTATAGTACTTGATAAGAAGAATCAACACATGATAACCCCCATTTTTTGAGGTTTGAAAAATGTAGTGAAAAGAATAAAACAATATGATCCCTTGGATGGATAAATTACAATTCTTACCAAATAAATACAAATATGATGTTTTGAGCCATCAACCATTCAACTTCATTCAAAACAAACAAAGGCAAAAGGAAAATGATGAATGTATGATCTAATGTTTAGAAAGTAGGTCATGTCAATGCACTTGCCACAATCAAGATTTTTGCATAAATGGAACTAATTCACTTGTTAATAATAATTCATTCATTAAATTATTAATTGAATCAAACCCATTCATATTAATGAAATTAATTACTAATACTAGTTCAATTACTAACCTACTAATTGAACCTATTGACAATCAATATTTAAAATCTTTAATACATATGTTATAAATTTTATTATTTTCTAATAATTGGGGATTAATGCATACCCTATTTAAATGAATTTTAAAAACCTATTATAAAACTAATTAAATTAAAATTTTATCAAACAACCAATACATGGCACCCTATGTTTTATTCACATATTTTTTAAATTTAAAGAAGAGTGTCCCTCCTCTCCCGCAAGGTGTTCATCAAATTGAACACAATTGATCATTTCCTGTTAATAGCTTTGACTCACAATTAACTTAGTCATAATGCTTATAACATAAAAAACCATGATTTTGTAATATTGAAGAGTTTGATTTTGGTTTATAAGTGGTTTAAAAAAAATAGAAGGATGGAAGTGAAAGCAAAATCTTGAGTCATGTTTTGATTTTAAGTGTAAGGCTATGTTGATTATGAAGTTGGCAAAGGCATTTAGACTTGAAGGCTTTAGGCCCATCACCAAATGAAGAAGACAATCTTAATTTTCAAATGAAAATGTCTTTCTTGTCTCCTTGCCTCTAGATGATCCTACATTGAAAAACACCTAAGCTTCTTCATCCACATGTGTTATTACATAAGCATTGAAACCTAGCATTCAAAACTCTTGATTGGTAAAAACTTTATTGACTTTGCACAAACAAGACAAATTCCGGGCAACTTATAATTGCGAGTCCTCAACTTGGGTTTTTTTTTATTACAAATGATGGTGAGGTCCTTACCATTGATAAATGCAATAGATGTTTTGTTTCATTTGTTTTCCTCAAGTTTTCCCTCTTTATACAATTGAATAGAGGATAAAGGGAAAGAGAGGCATTTGTGCATACCACAAAAATATGGGATAGGTTATATGAAATGACATGTGCAGGTTGAGCACTAAGTTCTTTAAGTGCATATATTGCACAAGTTGCAATAGTTCTTCACAATAGTAGAGTGAAACCACATTAATCTATGTGTTTTCATTTCAAACTTATTTATATCAACAATCATTGTCTTTACTCATTATCGAGTCCAATTAATCTTCAAACTTCTTCCCCACCCACTAAGGAAGCAACAAGGCCTAAACATTGGATTCATAATTTTTCTAATTCTTGGATGTTCATTTCCAACCATTTTGAAGATTTATTATCATTAAGTACCTTAGTTATTTAAATGTATTGGTAAATTATCTAAAATCTTGTTTAACATGCACACACAAATAACTTACAAGCTGTTTAGCACAACTAGTAAATGAGAAAAATAAATGCACTAGGTGTTATTCCACACCTTTCAAAATAAATCCAATGTGAAAGACTAAAAATCAGTTAGTGAAAGACTAATGGAACATTGGAACTTTGACTAATGTTTCTTTTTTAAAACCATTGTGACATATTAATGTGTTTTCTTAGTTTTTTCATTATAATTATTGTCTTCAAAATTCCAAATGGGATACCTAGCCAAATATCCTCATCAAATACCCACCCTACAATCACAATTTAAAGGTCTATGAAATAATAGTTGCTAGCAAGGTGTTTGTCATTAACATGAACTTGTTTTGATTGATTGTAGCCTAAATTATTTTAGGCTCAATAAAAGGTCAAACCCAAAACTTTGACAGTCAAATTGGGTGCAATCACAAGCAATGGAGCCATGAACCAAGCACATATAGTTTGCATTATACATAAGAAAAAAACATGTTTAAAAAATATGAACATTGTTTGTCATTTTGTAACATAAAGTTCATAATGCCCTTATATACATGCAATATATAAAAATGCATTTCTTCTGCATACAATGGGAACAATAGCATTCATTTCATATAAAAAGGCTGTTTAAAAAATTGGAATGTTTGGAAAGCAAAAACAAAGACATGAGTTTTTTTGTTTGTACTTCCAAGTTAATGCCTATACATTACATGAAATTCATTGGTCAGTGCCCATAATAATGTTTTGTTTCTTTTTTGACCCAAAAAAAGAAAAAAAAAACTTTTTTTATTTTATTTCCTTTCCTAGTGCAAATTCAATTAATTTAGCTAGTTTTTGGGGAAAAAATTGCCATTTTTTTAAATTAAAAAATTTGACAAAGAAACCTTCACTTCTCTCCACATGATTAATCCAGGGTTTTTTTTCAAATTTGTGAGGTAGGTGGACTGGAAATCTTTTAGAAGAGGATTTAGCCAAATTTGGCTACACATCATAGAGCAAAGTAGAATTATTTGGAACCCCACTATATCCTATCGACATCCTAGAAGCTATCCTCTAGACAAATCTGATGACTTCTAATTTTTTCTTTCTTCTCTAAATATGGTGACTTTGTGCCATTATTTCCCAAAAAAAACCTTTGTAGGATTTGTGTATCCCTAAGTGGAATTTTACTCAAAAGAAAACACTTCCTTGGATCAAATGAAACTGTAATTCAATATACAACTTTGATAAAAGTATTGGAATTGAGAAATGTGGATCTTGATTGGATTTTGGGACACAACTCAAGGAGTCTCTTAAGTTTAGAGTTCAAACTCTTCACTACTATGGTTAGGGTTGAGTCTTAAAGTTGAGGCTCAAGTAGTGCACTTTGAAGGGCAATGTAAAGGTGAATTCAAAGAAATAGAAAATGTGAAAAAAGTGAGTTTTTAGGGTTTAAGTCACCGATCTTTGAAAATAATAAAAAAATCAGATACATATATATATATATATATATATATATATATATATTAGGTTCCAATAGGTAGCCAAATTAAAGAAGGATGCTTAAAGGTTTTATATATTTCATTTGCCAAAATCTTGTTATGGATCATCACTGTTTTCAAAAAAATTCAATGACAATATTCATTGGAGCTAATTTAGGTAGGACAACTTTAGATTCCATAATTTGTAACTC
>Ga0116226_10002759_pt1 | contig 15382 bp, 16 predicted proteins | sample S1TSphfallax_FD_89692 | JGI IMG/M metagenome (GOLD analysis project Ga0116226, IMG submission 89692) | Host-associated microbial communities from peat moss isolated from Minnesota, USA - S1T2_Fa - Sphagnum fallax MG | ecosystem: Host-associated > Plants > Peat moss > Unclassified | place: USA...
CATCCTCCGGCAATGGGTCGAAAAACTCAGGTCCGATGCTGATGACGTCCCGCAGCGCGCCAAATCGGCGCTTTGTCGGCGGCGCCTGGTATGGCACGAGCTTGGCGATGGGTTCGCTGCCGCGCGCCAGGATAATTTCCTCGCCGGCTTCGACACGCGCCAGAAGCTGAGACAGCGTCGTCTTTGCGGTATGAATCGTGACGGTTTCCATGGAAATTCTCCTAGCTAAGCTATATTAGCTAAGCTAGCTGCTTGAGTCCATCGCTATCACGCCGCTGCCCGCCCCACTTGCGCAACGTTATAATATAACGCTATACCCGGCGCCGATTAATCGGACCCGAGTACCCCCATGGCAACCGCTTTATCCACCGCCGCCAACTCCCGCCTCCACCCAACCCCACTGGCGCGCGGGCTAGCATGGCGGTTGGCCTGGGCGTTGGGGATCAGCGGAATTCTGTGGATCGCGGTGTGCTGGGCGCTCGTATGAGCGATGCGGTCACGATCGACCACCTGACCGTCGCCTATGAGCGGCGGCCGGCGATCCAGGATATCTCCGGGCTGTTCCAAACCGGTACACTCACCGCCATCGTCGGCCCGAACGGGGCCGGCAAAAGCACGCTGCTGAAGGCGATCGCCGGCATCGTGCGGCCGGCCAGCGGCGGCGTTACGTTCGGCCTGCCGCGCGACCGGCTGGCCTATCTGCCGCAGCAATCTGAGATCGAGCGCGGCTTTCCGATCACGGTCGCAGACGCGGTGCTGCTTGGGCGCTGGCGTCGGCTGGGCTGGCACCGAAGCGCGGACGGCGATGATCTTGAGCGCGTTCAGGCCGCGTTGCAGGCGGTCGGCATCGGCACGCTCGGGGATCGGCTGATCGCCACCCTCTCCTCCGGGCAGTTTCAGCGGATGCTGTTTGCCCGGCTGATCGTGCAGGACTCACCCCTCATCCTGCTCGACGAGCCGTTCACGGCGCTGGATGAGGGCACCACTGCGGATTTGCTGGCGATCCTGGGTGATTGGCATCGCGAGGGCCGCACGATCATCGCCGTGCTGCACGATATCGCCCAGGTCCGCGCGCATTTCCCCGAGACGCTGCTGTTGGCGCGGCAACTGATCGGCTGGGGACCGACCGAATCGGTGCTGACGGCGCAGCATCTGGCGACCGCCCGCGCCACTTCGGAGTCTTGGGATTCGGCGGCAGCGGCGTGAGCCTCTACACGATTTTCGCCGAGCCGTTCATCGAGTTCGGCTTCATGCGCCGCGCGCTAGTCGCGACCGCCGCCATGGCGCTCGGCAGCGGTCCGATCGGCACGCTGCTGGTGCTGCGCCGCATGAGCCTGATGGGCGATGCGATGAGCCATGCCGTGCTGCCCGGCGCGGCGCTGGGATTCTTGTGGGGCGGGTTGTCACTGCCGGCGATGAGTCTCGGCGGTGTGGGGGCCGGGCTGGTGGTGGCGCTCCTCTCCGGGCTGGTCACGCGCTTCACCTCGCTCAAGGAAGATGCGAGCTTCGCCGCGTTCTATCTGATCTCGCTGGCGCTGGGCGTGCTGATCGTGTCGCTGCGCGGGTCGAATGTCGACCTGCTGCATGTGCTGTTCGGCAGTATTCTCGGGATCGACGATACCGCGCTGCTGCTGGTCGCCGGGATCGCGACGGTGACGCTGCTGGCGCTGGCATTCCTCTATCGGCCGCTGCTGCTGGAGAGTTTCGACCCGGGGTTCCTGCGTTCGCTGGACGGCACCGGCGGCTGGATTCACGGCGCGTTTCTGGTGCTGGTCGTGCTCAATCTGGTCGCGGGGTTTCAGGCGCTGGGCACGCTGATGGCGGTCGGGCTGATGATGCTGCCGGCCGCCGCCGCGCGGTTCTGGGCGCGCGAATTATGGTCGCTGGCGGCGACCGCGATCCTGATCGCGCTGATCGCCGGCTATGGCGGGCTGCTGGTCTCGTATTATCGCGCGCTACCATCCGGCCCGTCGATCGTGCTGAGCGCGGGAGCGATCTACCTCCTGTCGGTTCTGTTCGGCCGTCGCGACTCGATCCGCCAGCGCTATGCACGGCGCCGCGCATGAAGTGGGCCGGGCTATTGCTCGCCCTCTGGCCCAGGATCTGTCACGCCGATCCAGCGCCGATCCGCTGCGTCGCGAGCTTTTCGATCCTGGGCGACATGGTCCGCGAGATCGGCGGCGACCATGTCGTACTCACAGTATTGGTCGGGCCGGATGGCGATGCGCATGTCTATCAGCCGACCCCCAACGATGCCCGCGCGGTCGCCGAGGCGCGGGTGTTTGTCATTAACGGGCTGGGGCTCGAAGGCTGGTTGGACCGGCTGACCCACGCGGCCAGCTTTAACGGCACGCTGGTCACGGCATCGACCGGGATCATGCCGCTCGTCACCGGCGGCTCAACCGATCCGCACGCGTGGCAGGACGTCGCCGATGCCGAGATCTATGCAAGAAACATCGAAGCCGCCTTGGCCGCCGCCGATCCCGCGAATGCCGACGATTACCGCGCCCGCCTCGACCGCTACGAGGCGGCATTAACGACGCTCGACACCTGGATCCACGATCAGATCGCCACCATCCCAGAGGCGCACCGGCGCATTATCACGACCCATGACGCGTTCGGCTATTTCGGCCGGGCGTATGGCGTGCATGTCGAGGCGCCGGTCGGCATGGACGAGGAGAGCGAGCCCTCCGCCGCCACGCTGGCGCAACTGATCCGGCAAGTCCGCAAGGACGGCACCAAAGCGATCTTCATCGAAAACATGACCGACCCGCGGCTGATCAACCAACTGGCCAGCGAAACCGGCGCCACGCTCGGGGGCATCTTGTTCGCAGATGCACTCTCGAAGCCGGGCGATGGCGGCGAGAGCTATCTCGCGATGATGCGGCATAATGTGACGCTGATGGCGGCGGCGATGGGGCGGTGAGTGGGGGCGCTCGACACGGCAACGGTTCCGAGAATGACATGAGCCAGAGTTCGATCGTCATCCCGAGAACACCCTGGACGTCAGGGTTTCCGACGGTCGTAGTCCATTGCCTGCTGAAGGCGCGAGACACGCACCCTTGCTACGGCGATGCGAAATCGGGAATTGCCGAAGCTGCCAAAACCATCGTCGAGGATTTGCTGTCGGCAGAAGAGACGGAGCGCCTAAGCGAGTTACTTGCAGGCAGGCAACCTCACCTGCTCGCTGTCACTGCGGATGAAGTCGCGGGATTCAACGCCATCCCAGACGCGATGGCCCAGGCCCTTGCCAAGCGTCTCGGGCTTTCTGTCGTTGCCGGTTATACAGGCAAACAAGGTAGGCCACACCAGTGCGGATGGCTGGCATCGGCTGGTAACACCTGCGGTCTTCCAGGGCGACGTTGCCGAAGGGGCCGACTATCTTCTGGTCGATGACCATGTCGGTTTTGGCGGTAGGCTCGCCAATTTACGTGGCTTCATCGAGACCAAGGGTGGGCATGTGATAGCCATGACAACCCTGACCGAAACAAGGTCCGCGCGACAAATATCCGTTCGGCAAGAGACCTTGGACATGTTAGAAAGAAAGCATGGATCAGAACTACAAGAATTCTGGAGCTGTGAATTCGGACACGGCATCGACTGCCGCACCGACATCGAGGCCGGATACTTATGTCGTGCTGAATCTGTTGCCACCATCAAGGCTCGAATGGCTGAGGCAGCAGAGCTTGCACGTGGCCGAGGTCTTTCGCCGGTCAAACTGACGTGAACTGCCGAAATGCTGCGCATCATGATAGAGAAGCAAGCTCCCGCCCATCCGATTGATGCAGCACCTGCGCAGAAGAGTGATTGGCGGAGCGACACACTCGCCAAAGTCCGTGCCCTTATTCAAGAGGCTGATCCCGACATCATCGAAGCGGTGAAGTGGCGCAAACCGTCGAACAGAATGCAGGGCGTTCCCGTCTGGGAGCATGACGGGATCATCTGCACCGGCGAGACTTACAAGGCGGCGGTCAAGCTGACCTCTTTGTCGCGGACAGGGCCGCGCTGTGCGCCGTCGAAAGGTAAGACTGAGCGGCCGGCGACAAGTCTACGATATCGACTGGCGCCGATTGGGATGATTTCCTAGACTTCTCGCCCTTGAGCGCCTTGTTCAGGCTCCGCAAGATCCGGAGGACGCCCGGCTCGTTCGTGCCGTCGGTGCTTGACGTGCTGGTTGATGAGCTTGATGCCGAGGAATTCGGCGTATTGTTGATGTCATTCAACAGGTTTTGTGCGGATTGCAATGTGCCAGCGTAGCGTTGGCTGTTCTGCTCATACGAAGGCAGGCTTTGCACATAGCTGATATAGGCTACGACAAACTGTTTGTTGCCCGCTTGGCTATCGCTTCCCGCATATTTCCCAAACGCGTTGTATTCGGCGGCACTCTGGACCTTGTTCGCTTCGGCTTGCTGGGCCGTCGTAAACTGCCCATTGGAGTTGTCTTCGATATCAGACAATGCGATTGGCTGGCCGTTGTAAGTTGCCAGATTGCCGCTATATACTATGCCGCTGTTGTTGCTGGTATTCGATCCGACCGATGACGCAAGTGTCGGCGACGGAGGCGGCGAATTCCCGATTGCAGAGATCGACATATTACGCCTCGTACAGTTATGTCATGATCTTAGCTCAATGTCGGTAGGTTCGTAAACCTAAAGTCCCTTATCCGCCCTCATTCCTCACCCGCAAAGCCGGGGAGGGGGACCGCGAAGCGTGGTGGAGGGGGCGCGGGCACATATGTTAGAACTGCGGCATGGAATTAGGGTGAGCCGACAAATTAGAACGAATATCCCCTCTCTGCCCTTTAGGGCGGAGAGGGTTAGGGAGAGGGGGGTTGCGCCGTGAGCGAATTGTCGAAAACTTGCGCACGGCGACCCCACCTCACCCCGACCCTCTCCGCCCCAACGGGGCAGAGAGGGAGAAAAAGTAAATGAGCGCCCCTAAACTTTTACCGCCATAGAGATGAGGCGCGAGCAGATGACCACATATTTCGCTCACAAACTCTCGGACAGTGTCACGGTGATCTCCGACTACACGCCGGAGCCGGATTGCGGTCCGATGCCGTTCACGGGCAGGCTCCTGGTGCTGCTCCTGATGTCTCCCGGCTGGTATCTTTTTCTGCCGCTATGGATGCCCGCCCTTCTGCTGGGCTACTGGATCGTGTTGGCGGCCAGCGGTCGCATAAGCTGGCGAAATGTCCCGCCCCCGCCCACCCAATGACCGCGGCGACCACGCCGCAGGGCGATTGGCGGAGCCGGATACTCGCCAAAGTCCGTGCCCTTATTCAAGAGGCTGATCCCGATATCATCGAAGCGGTGAAGTGGCGGAAACCGTCGAACAATATGGAGAGCGTTCCGGTCTGGGAGCATAACGGGATCATCTGCACCGGCGAGACCTATAAGGCGGCGGTGAAGTTGACCTTCGCCAGAGGCGCCGCGCTCGACGACCCCTCCCACCTCTTCAACGCCAGCCTCGACGGCGGCACACGCCGTGCGATCGATATCCATGAGGGCGATACGATCAACAAGACGGCGTTCAAGGCGCTGATCCGGGTTGCGGTAGAGGCGAACAGGGCAGCCGGTTCGGATAAGAAAACGAAGACGAAGCGGTAACCGCGTTTGATCACTCTAGCCAGCGGCGACTTTTTTTAAGATGCCTAAAGATAGCATCATCGTAAAACGGCTTCTTACCGTTCTTGCCTGTGATAATTGGGCAGCGGTTAAGCTCGCAATGGCCGAGGTGGAGGTTGCAGGTCTGTGGCGTGCTGCAGCTTTGAAGATGAGAAGGCTGGGAAAGCCATCCCCAAAGATTTGCGACAACTTCTATACAATGTGGGTTGAGCGAGGCCATCGGATTCGGGCGCATCTTGCGGATGACCGCGTGCTGCTAGACGTTTTGCGCGTCTTGCTGCCCTCGTATAGCGGCTCAAGCCTCACGCTGTTTCGTGGGGAAAGCGCCGCTAGATGGCGGAAGCGAGCTTACGGTAGCGCTTGGACAAGCCTAGAGGAATGTGCGCTCGGTTTTGCGAGTGGTCTAAATGCTGTGTCGCCAGAAGGCGGAGTCCTCCTGTCTACCATGGCTCCCGTTGCGGCCGTGATAGCTGGTCCAAATGAGCACAGCATTTTTCTAGGGGAGTACGAGTACGTTCTTGATCGCCGCAGGCTCGACACCGTGTCTCTTTTGAAAAGATTTCCGCCATCTCATTAACATTATAAGTTGCGAATTATTTTTTTACAGGGCCTGACACAGACACACCGCCCAATTCGCTAATCAGTACATCCACGCCGTTCGCAACTGATTGAAGGGGATTATTTCGACAATATTTATCTAAGAAAGCAATAACCGTTGGAAAATCCGGGATATCCTGAATCACGTACTTCGTTTTCGGCTGCGGTTGGTCACCGAAGGCACGTCGCCCATTATAAGCGCTAATATAACCCCACGTCCATTCTACATACAAACCCAACTGATTGCGGTTATTCTCAGCCTTGTGCTGAAGGAAATGCCCGCATGATAGTATGCCAACACCCCGGAACGGTACCCAGTCCGGGGCTCTATCAATTTCATCCGCATACGCTGTCGTGGCGAACGCGAACATGAATAAACTAAACAGCCATTTCATCCTAAGTTGACCTCAAATTACTATAGGTAGAGATGAATATAGAATTTTTGAGCTAAGAGTAGGATCGTAACGGCATCTTCGCCAAAAGCGAGCTCCCACCTACCCCCGATCGATCCGCACCGCCACGAACCGCAGATCGCCGCCGCGATCGATCAGCATCAGCACTGACTTCCGCCCGGCCTTATGCGCCTCGTCGACTTTTCGCGTGATATCGTCGAGGCCCTTAACCGCCTCTTGCGCGACCTCGACCACGACATCGCCGGGTTTTAGATCCTTATCAGCCGCCGGGCCGCCCGCGGCCACGCCGGTCACTACGACGGATGCGTTGTCGTCGAGTTGGAACCGGTCTTTGAGATCGGGCGTCACCGGCGCCAGGGTCAGGCCGAGCGCCTTCACTTCCGAGCCGCCGGTGAGCGGTTTCTGTTCCTTTTTGGGCACGGTGGCGACCTGTTCGGGCTCCTTGGCCTCGGTCACTTTGAGCTCGACCGTCTGGGTCGCGTTCTGGCGCCATAATTTGACCGGCGTGTCCTGGTCGATCGCGGCTTCGGCGACCGCGCGCTGTAGATGGCGTGTATCGGCGATCGGTTTGCCGCCCATCGTCAGGATGACATCGCCGGGCTTGATGCCGGCTGCCGCTGCGGGGCTATCCTTCAGCACGTCGGCAATCAGCACGCCGGTTGGCGCGTCGAGACCGAGGTCGCGCGCCACTTCCGGCCCGACGCTTTGGATCTCGGCACCCAAATAGCCGCGCCTGACATGGCCGAAATCGCGGAACTGATCGATCACATGGGAGGCGAGATCCGACGGGATCGCAAAGCCGATGCCGATCGACCCACCCGAGGGCGAGAAGATCGCGGAATTGATGCCGATCACCTGGCCCTTTGTATTGAACAGCGGGCCGCCGGAATTGCCGCGATTGATCGAGGCATCGGTTTGCAGGAAATCATCATAGGGGCCGCCGCCATTGATCTCGCGTGCCTTGGCCGAGAGAATGCCGCCGGTCGCGGTGCCGCCGAGGCCGAACGGGTTGCCGATCGCCAGCACCCAATCGCCGACCTTGGCCTGATCGCTATCGCCCCACGGCACGGCGACCAGCGGATGATCGGTCTTGACACGCAGCAGCGCCAGATCGGTCTTGGGATCGCGCCCGACCAGCTCGGCCTTGATATTGGTGTCGTCTTGCAGAATGACGGTGATTTCATCGGCATCGGCGATCACATGGTTATTGGTGACCACCAGACCCGACGCATCAATGATGAACCCAGAGCCCAGCGCAATCGCCTTGCGGCCATGCGGCGCGCCGCCGCCTTGATGATCGAAGAAATCCTTGAAGAACTCGTCGAACGGCGAGGCCGGGCCGGGCTCGGCCGGCGGACGGACCGGCGCCTCGGGCTTCGCATTCTGCGAGGTCGAGATATTGACGACGGAGGGCAGCAGGCGATGAGCCAACTCGGCAAACGGATCCGGCACCGGATCCGCCAGGGCAGACGAGGCGAGGATCAGACAGAGACAGGCGGCGGCACGCCGGATCATTGTGAATCCGGACTTTATCGCTGCGTTCAACTCGACACTCCTGCGGCTTCCGGCATAGTTCATGATACTAGCCGGAAAAACACCCCCCGACCAGTTCCCTCCCTGCCGCACCTCAATGATGGCGAATGAGCCAGACCCAGGCGACGCCGAGGCAGGCGAGACCCAGCCCGACACCCCGGACAATACCCTCGGGCTGGCTCACCATCATCAGCGCGGCGCGCTTCATCGGCTGGGGGAACAGCGCATAGAGCGCGCCTTCCAAAACCAGCATCAGGGCAAGTGCTGTCAGCAGATCATTCATCGGCGCGTCTACTTGGCTGGTGCCGCGGTCGGGCGGTGTTGCAGATAACGGAAGAAATCGCTGTCCGGCGATAGCACCAACGCCGTACCGGCGCCCAGCGTTTCGCGATAAATATCGAGCGAGCGATAGAAGGCGAAGAATTCCGGATCCTGACCAAACGCATCGGCCGTGATCTTGATCGCCTCGGCATCGCCCTGACCCTTCAGGATCTGGCTTTGCTTATTGGCGTCGGCCTTGATCACGGTCACCTGCTTTTCGGCATCGGCCTTGATACCCTGCGCCAGTTCCGCGCCCTCGGCCCGGTACTGTGCTGCTTCCTGATCGCGCGCGGTGCGCATGCGGCGATAGATCGCGTCGCTATTGGCCGCCGGCAGATCGGTATGGCGGATCCGGACATCAACGACATCGACCCCGAAGCTCTTGGCTTCGGCGGCGACCTCATCGCGGATCTTGTCCATGATCGACGAGCGATCCGGCGACAGCAGCTTGGCCAGCGGCTCGGCACCGATCACCCGCCGCACCGAGCCGTTGAGCGTCGCGCCCAGCCGCAGTTGGAACGCGGCATCGGTGCCGGAAGCCCGATAGAATTGCAGCGGATCGACGATGCGGTAGCGTGCATAGCTATCGACCACGAGGCGCTTCTGATCGGACGCGATCACTTCTTCGGCCGGCGGCTCATAGAGCGCAAGGCGCCGGTCATAGATCACGACATTCTGCGTGAACGGGATCTTGAAATGCAGGCCCGGATCGTGGATCTCGCGGATCGGCTCACCGAATTGCAGCACCAGCGCCTGCTCGGTTTGTTCGACGATGAACAGGCTGTTGAACAGCACGATGACGGCGACAAAGGCCACCACGGCAGCAATGGGAAGCGCCAGACGGTTCATTTCGGCGCACTCCCTGTCGGGGCACTTCCCGGCTTTATTGTTCCCAACGCCGGCAAGGGCAGGTACGGCACGACGCCGCCCGCCGATTTATCGATCAAAATCTTGTCGGCGTTCTTCATGACTTGCTCCATCGTTTCCAGATAGAGCCGCTCGGCGGTCACATCCTTGGAGACACGATAGGCGTTCAGCACGGACAGGAACCGCTCCGCATCGCCCTGGGCCTTGGCAACCACCTGGCTCTTATAGGCCTCAGCATCCTGAATGATCTGGGTCGCCTCGCCGCGGGCGCGCGGCACGATGTCGTTCCGGTAGGAATTGGCCTCGTTCTCGGCACTTTCCTTATCGGTCAGCGCCTGCTGAACGCTGCGGAACGCACCGATCACCTGTTCCGGCGGATCGGTTTTCTGTAGCTGAACCTGTGTGATCTGGATGCCGGCGCCATAGGAATCGAGGATCTTTTGCAATAGCGCCTGGGTATCGGCCTCAACCTGCGCCCGGCCGCCTTGCAGGATTGTCGTCAGCTGCGTCCGGCCAACCACCTCCCGCACGGCACTTTCGGCGGCGGATTTGACGGTCAGGTCAGGGCTGTTGCGATCCGGCTGCTGAATATTGAACAGGTAGTCGCGCGCATCCTTGATCACCCAGAAGACCGAGAGATTGATATCGACGATGTTTTCATCGCCGGTCAGCATCAGCGCATCTTCCTGCCGCTGCTGACCGATCTCGGTCGTGTTGACCAGCGTTACCTTGGGCGTCAGCACCGATTCGATCGGGGTCGGCAGATGGTAATGCAGGCCAGGCTGGGTCGTCTCGGTATAGGCGCCAAAGCGCAGAACGACGCCGACCTCGTCCGGCAGCACGCGATAAATGCCGCTGGCAATCCACAACGCGATCAGCGCGAGGGCGACGATCCCGGCGATCTTGATCCCGCCGCCGCCATCGCCGAAAAACCCGTTAAACCAGTCTTGAAGCCGGCGGAGAATTTCGTCAGGGCTCGGCGGGCGATTATTATTATTGCCGGATCCACCGCCCCAGGGGCCGGGTCCACCACCGCCATTACCGCTGCCTCCACCCCAAGGCCCACCGCCATTGCCCTTTTGACCATTCCACGGCATCGAGTATTACCTTGCTTATACGAGAAGGCCGGTTGTCCGGCCCCTGTGGCGGCTCTTATATCAAGCGATAGGCGCGGCGTATCGCGCTCTGTCATGCACCGGCCGCAATGGGGCCGCTCGTACCTATCCGATGCAAACGGACGATTCCAGTCCATGCTGCAACTTCGAAACATTCACTTTCATGGCGTGTGACGTATGGCGGACATAACCGAACAGCAAATTCTGGGCGCCTTGAAAACCGTGATGGATCCCGCACGGGGCGGCGATCTGGTTGCGCTGGGCATGGTCAACGGCATCGCGATCCGGGACGGCAATGTCCATTTCGCGATCGAGGTCGATGCCGGTCGCGGGCCGCAACTTGAGCCGCTGCGCCGCGCCGCCGAGCAGGCGGTTGAGCGCCTACCCGGCATTCTGTCGGTCACTGCCGTGCTGACCGCGGCCCGCAAGTCGCCTCCCGCTGCTGCACCGAGGCCAGCCGCGCATGCCCATGGCAAGCCGGCTGAAGCGCCGCTGCTGCCGTCGGTCAAGGCGATCGTGGCGATTGCGTCGGGGAAGGGCGGGGTCGGCAAATCGACGACGGCGACCAACCTCGCGGTGGCACTCGGTCTTCAGGGTCTGGCGGTCGGGTTGCTGGATGCGGATATTTATGGGCCGTCGCAGCCGCGCCTGCTCGGTATTTCCGGCCGCCCCGAATCGGCCGGCGGCGATCGCATCCGGCCGATGGAGGCGCATGGTATCAAGACCATGTCGATCGGCTTCCTGATGCCGGAAGACACGCCGACGATCTGGCGCGGCCCGATGGTGATGGGCGCGCTCCGGCAATTGATGGGCAATGTCGAGTGGGGTCCGCTCGATATCATGCTGGTCGATATGCCGCCCGGGACCGGCGATGCGCAGCTCACCATGGCGCAATCCGTGCCACTGGCCGGCGCGGTGATCGTCTCGACGCCGCAGGACATCGCGCTGATCGACGCCCGCAAAGGCCTCAACATGTTCCGCAAGGTCGATGTGCCGGTGCTCGGCATCATCGAGAATATGAGCTATTTCGCCTGTCCCCATTGTGGTGGCCGCACCGATATTTTCGGCCATGGCGGCGCCCGCGACGAGGCGCAGCAGTTGGGCGTCGATTTCCTGGGCGAGATACCGCTGCATCTCAGGATCCGCGAAACCTCGGATGCCGGTACGCCGATCGTGATCAGCGAACCCGGCTCCGACCATGCCGCGTCGTATCGGGCGATCGCGTCAGCGATCTGGGCGAAGCTCGGACAGAAGCAACGCACCGCGCCACGGATCGTGGTGGAATGACTCTGCTCCCGCTCCCGCCGGCCCCGTCGCCGGATTGGGCCTACTTCCTCGATTTTGACGGCACGCTGGTCGAGCTCGCCGCAAGCCCCGACGCGATCGAGGTGCCACAATCCCTGGTAGACCTGCTATCACGCTTGAGCCGACGCACCGCGGGCGCGCTGGCACTCGTCAGTGGACGCGCCATCAACGCGCTAGACTTACATTTGGCCACGCTAAACCTGCCCGCGGCGGGCCAGCACGGGCTGGAATACCGGCTTGACAGCACAAAAATTCAGCAGGTCGCGGTCGATCAGGCCGCCTTTGCTGGGGTGCGTCAGGCATTCGGCACGCTCGCCGACGGCGATCCGCGCCTCCTTTTGGAAGATAAAGGCATGAGCGTCGGCCTGCATTATCGCCACGCGCCGGAGCGGGAAGCCGAGATCCTGGCGCTGGCCCGGCAGCTGGAACAGGCCGCCGATAGCAAGCTTACCCTGCTGGCCGGCAAGGCGCTGGCTGAATTCCGCCCGGTCGGCACCGATAAGGGCACCGCCATTGCGCGGTTTTGCGCGGCGCCGCCCTTTGCCGGCCGAACCCCCGTCTTCATCGGCGATGACCGGACCGACGAGGATGGATTTCGCGTGATAAATCAAGCCAGGGGCCTCAGCATCCGGGTCGGTGACGCGGCCGACAGTGCCGCGCGCTATCAACTTCCCGACGTGCCCGCGGTGCATCGCTGGTTGGGGCAGGCAGTTACCGCGGAACCCTGATCCGCTGCGTCCCGTTCGATCTGCAGGAAAGCTCGTCGAGAGCCGGGTCGGGAGGATATTATGACGGATCTCAGCATCGGCCGCGCGCGCCCTGCGACGGTACGACATGCGCCAAAACGGCAGCGACTGGTCGTCGTATCCAATCGAGTGCCGCAGACCGGTAAGGAAAGCACCGGCGGCCTCGCAACCGGAGTCCTGGCTGCGCTAAAGGAAAATGGTGGCATCTGGTTTGGCTGGAGCGGCGAGATCGCCGATACTGAAGAGATCGAGCCAAAGATCCGCCATTCAGGCCCGATCACCTTCGCCACGATCGATCTCACCCAGCGCGATTACGACGAATATTACGCCGGCTTTGCCAATCGTACACTATGGCCGCTGTTTCATTTCCGCGCCGGACTGATTGCCTATGATCGTGCCGAACAGGCTGGGTATCAACGCGTCAATGCTCGCTTCGCCCAGGCGCTTGCGGCGATGTTGCGGCCGGACGATCTCATCTGGGTGCATGATTATCATCTGATCCCGCTCGCCTTTGAACTGCGGCGGCTGGGCGTTACCCAGAGGATCGGGTTCTTTCTCCACACACCGTTTCCGCCGCCTGATTTGCTGCGTGTCCTGCCCAATCATCGGCAATTGATCGAACAGCTCTGCGCCTACGATCAGGTTGGCTTCCAGACCGCGCCGGACGTCGAGGCGTTTCGGGATTATGTGTTGCGCGAGGCCGGCGGCGAGCGGTCGGGTCCGTTGGGGCTGGCCGCTTTTGGCCGCCATGTCATCGCCGACATGTTCCCGATCGGCGTCGATGTGGAGCGGATCGCCGAATGCGCCGCCAGCGCTCTCGCCACCAGACAGGCGGCCCGCCTCGCCCAAAGCCTGATCGGCCATGATCTTATCATCGGGGTTGACCGGCTGGATTATTCTAAGGGTCTGGTTCAGCGCTTTGACGCCTTCTCGCGGCTGCTGGAGCAATATCCGGCGCTGCATCGCCGGGTCACGCTGCTCCAGATCGCACCGCCCAGCCGCAGCGATGTGCCGGAATATGCTGAAATCCGCCGCGCGCTCGAGGAGGCGACAGGCCGAATCAACGGTGCCTATGCCGAGCCGGATTGGACACCGCTGCGCTATCTCAATCGCAGCTTTGGTCAGCGCGCGCTCACCGGGTTTTTCCGCGCGAGCCGAGTCGGGCTGGTCACCCCGTTTCGTGATGGGATGAATCTGGTCGCCAAGGAATATGTCGCGTCGCAGGATGGCAAGGATCCCGGGGTGCTGATATTATCCTGTTTCGCAGGCGCCGCGCGCGAGCTGAGCGGCGCCCTGATCGTAAACCCTTACGATCTCGACAGTATCAGCGAGGCGTTGGCTACGGCGCTCGACATGCCGCAGTCTGAGCGTCGGGAGCGATGGACCGACATGATGCATATTCTGAAGCGCAACGATATCGTCGCCTGGCGTGAGACCTTTCTCGATAGCCTGGCCACGGCTGCCGGATCGTGAGCGGGCCGACTATCCGTCTAGTCGGTGATATCGGCGGCACCAATGCCCGCTTCGCCCTGGCCCGCGACGGCGCCTATGGTCCAATTCAGACCTTCATCGGCGCGGATTATCCGACCTTTGAGGAAGCGATCGAGGCCTATCTCGCAACGCTTGCCGACAGCGACCGGCCGACCGAAGCCGCCTTTGCCATTGCGGGTCCCGTGTCCGGCGAGCGTGTCGCGTTCACCAATCATAGCTGGAGCTTCGGCAAGACCGAGCTGAAAGAACGTTTCAAGCTCGACCGGCTGATCGTGCTGAATGATTTCGGGGCCAATGCAGTCGCGATCCCGTATCTTGCGCCAGAGGATCTGACACCGATAGGACCCGGCGCTCGGGTCGAGGGCGCAGCGTGCGGCATTCTCGGACCGGGTACTGGTCTCGGTATCAGCGGTCTGGTGCAGAGCCCGAATGGCGCCTGGGTCGCACTCGAAGGTGAAGGCGGCCATGCCACTATGGCGCCGCATGATGCGCGCGAGGGGGCAGTCCTCGACTTGCTGCGCCGCCGCTACAACCATGTCTCGATCGAGCGCGTGCTCTCCGGCGATGGGCTGGTCAATCTCTATAACGCGCTCTGCGAACTCGATGGCGTGCCATCGCTGGGCTACAAACCGCCGCAGGTTTCCGACGAAACCCTTGGCCGGACCGACCGGCAATGCCGCGAGGCCGTCAAGATGTTCTGCGCCATGCTGGGCGGGGTCGCCGGCAATCTCGCCCTCACACTGGGCGCCCGTGGCGGGATCTTCATTGCCGGCGGTATTGTACCTCGATTGGGAGATCGGTTTTTCCAGTCAGCTTTCAGGGCGCGGTTCGAAGCCAAAGGCCGCTTCCAGACCTATCTGGCCACGATCCCAACGCTGCTGATGACGCACAAAAATCCGGCGCTGGTTGGGCTGTCGCGGTTGCCTTAGCGTCCGGATGAGACTGCCCCGCGACGCGGCCATCCGGCGGGGAGATTTCCTGGATGCACAAGCGGCATTGACTTTTTTGCGGTGCAGCATGATCCCATATGGTTTAGAATTGCTGCGTGTGATTGGTCAATGCTGCTCGGGGTTGGCCAGTGAATCAGTCTCAGGATGCCGTTTGAAGTGAATTTCTGGCCGGCTTTGACGGATTTGGGGGATAGCGCGCTGCTGCTCCCGGCAATCCTGGTGGTTGCTCTCTGGTTGCTGATCAACCGCGCATGGTGGATGTCACTCTGCTGGCTTGGGCTTGTCGGGGTGGCCATTGGGCTTGTGGCCCTGACCAAAATCGCCTTTATCGGCTGGGATGTCGGGATCGAGTCGCTGGATTTTACCGGCATCAGCGGTCATGCGACGCTGGCTATGAGTGTGTTGCCGCTGGTCGGC
>Ga0116226_10002760_pt1 | contig 15382 bp, 14 predicted proteins | sample S1TSphfallax_FD_89692 | JGI IMG/M metagenome (GOLD analysis project Ga0116226, IMG submission 89692) | Host-associated microbial communities from peat moss isolated from Minnesota, USA - S1T2_Fa - Sphagnum fallax MG | ecosystem: Host-associated > Plants > Peat moss > Unclassified | place: USA...
ATTCCGCTCAAGGTGTTGCCTTCGACACCGATCCCGCTGCTCTGTGCGGAGTCACCATACACGGCGACCGATGATACGTTGGCTCCACCGGCGGCGTTGATCCCAATCACTGCGGGTGCAGAGATCGAGTCATTGATAAACATCGCGGCGGGACCGTTGGTGCCGGCATTGCGTCCCTTCACCGCCGGCAAGGCGCCGGTAGCATAGCCATACACGCCTGATACATCATCGCTCCCGTTGGTGTCGTTGCTTACGCCGTATACGCCGCTCGCACTCGTGCTCGTTCCTACAACGCCAGGACTATGGTTGCTGACGCCGTCGACTCCGGCATACGTATTGCTGCTTCCATAGACGCCCACGTAGGCGGACGCGTCTCCCCAGACACCAGCGATTCCGCCGAAGCCGGATGTTCCGCCTGCCTGGCCGACAACGCCGCCCGTGTTGGTTGTACTGCCGGCGGTGTAGCCGAGCACTCCCGGGGCGCTGGTGCTGCTTCCCTCGACCCCGTAAGAGGTGGTGCTGATTCCCTGCACACCGGTGCCTGACGTGCTGGTGCCCTGAACTCCCTGGCCCTGCGTGCTCTGACCCGCAACTCCGGCGTACTGAGTGCTGCTTCCGAAGACGCCTACATGATTCCCGGAGTCTCCCCAAACTCCCGCGATGGCCTGGGCGCTGGTGCGTGTGCCTGCCGTTCCCAGCACCCCAGCCGTGTATAAGCTGGTACCGCCGGTCGATCCATAGACGCCATTCGAAGTGGTGCTCGTGCCGGATACCCCATAGCTCGAGGTGCTCGTTCCCTGCACGCCAAAGCCAAGAGCACTTTGTCCTTGTACGCCCTGGCCGTAGTTACTGATGCCCTGTACGCCCGCGTATAGCTGGCTGGTGCCAAGTACGCCTACGTGGGAGTAGGCATCTCCCCAGACTCCGGCGATTCCGCCGAAGCCGGATGGACCTCCAGCGCCGCCCAGCACGCCAGCGGTGTTCAGCGTACTTCCGGAGGTGTAGCCCAGCATGCCGTTGCCGGTCGTGCTGGAGCCCGCCACGCCCGTGGCGGAGGTGCTCGTGCCCTGCACTCCAGTGCCGGAGCCGCTGGTGCCAGCCAGTGCGGTGCCTGAAGACGATGTCGAAGGGAAGGTCTGGCCGGGGGCGAAGTGGATGGTGCCGTTTCCATTGATGTAGAGCCCGCTCTCGCTGGGCGCAGACCCCACTCCGCTGAAATAGAGGAAGTTCAGCGTGGCCCCAGCCGAGGCGGAGTCGTTTCCAGCGGGTTCCGTCTCAATATCAAAGTAGGGAAGCACCTCCTTGCCGACAGAGCTGTTCCAGACCGAGGATTGGATCATGATGGGGAAGGACGGGGCGCCTTGAGACGTCGTGGCATCGCCAGACCGGGAGACGCCCATAATTCCCCGGAAGGTGGAGTTGCCGCCAATGTCGAGCGTAGCGTTTGGAAAGCGTCCTATGCCGATACCAGTCGCGGTCTGATAGATGATCGAGTTGCCGATCGTCGAGGGGCCAGTCCAGACCGGCAGTAGGCCGGCAGTCCCGCCAGGCGTGGTGACGGTATTCGACGATGAAGCGGCCACGGTGTCGGGCGCGGCGGTGGCACTCGCGCCCAGAGAGCCCGCCCGCGCAAATGCGGAGGCCGGCAGTCCTCCGAGCGTCGCTGCGTCGGCGGCATGGAGGGCATAGGGCACGCTGACAAGCAGCGTCCGAGGCTGGACCGGTTCGCCGGTTATCTGCACCTCCAGCCAGCGGGCCTCGCCCGTGCCGAAGAGGTCGGCGGGAAGGCCGGAGCTGAGGGTCGATCCAAGGTAGACCTCGTACTTGCCGTTCGCGTCGAAGCCGACACTCTGCGTCTCCATCCAGAGCGGTTCGCCACCTCGCTCCTCCTTATAGACGAGGAAGGTCACGGGACTCGCCCCGGTCTTCGGTTTGCCGTCGCTTTGGCCGGCAGAGCCATCGTAACGAACCAGCATCGGCACAATGGTCGGGGAACTGGCCGCGATCGGCGTGGCGAGCGACTTCAGCGTATCTGTCGTCTGGGCCGTCGCACGATCAACCGCGGCCGCCGCTAGAAGGACGACCATGGCGACAGCCCCAGACTTCCCGCGGAACTTCCGCAGTGTAGTTCTTGGCAGATTGACCTTCCTGAGCCTTGCCTCGCCAGCCCGATAGCAGACGTAGCCACAGAGCGCGAGGCCGGCCAATATCCCAACAGAGATAAGTAATGACATCTTCCGTTCCTCTCAAGGTCGTGCTTGAAGGTTCTGTACGTAGCGAGACGGCGGCTGCTACGGAATCAACCGCGAACCGGCCTTCTCAGCCTGCAAGGCTTTCGGGTTGCATCTGCGGCTTGTCAGGAGCGAACCCTTGAGACGTCGCGAGCTCCTATGTGGACCTCAAATGACCTGGAGCAGACGAGGAGTTCGCCCGTCGTCGACAGCCGCGTATGAATTCCATGCTTCCCCAAAGCCCGCTGAACGGTTGCTGGTTTCTGGTCGTCGTCTGGTGAGAGTACGAACCACGAGGAAGCGCAAACCGGACACTCGGGCGGAGGCGGAGAGTTCCGTTCGGCATCATGCCGATCCTGGTCTGTCGCACGGGGGCGGGCTTGGTTGGCCGCCGCAATCGGTCTCCTAACCGCGAGACAGAGTTGGCGGTGGATCAATTCGATTGGAACGCGCCGTGTTCGACTCATCGTGCTGGCCGTCCATAGACGACAAACGCCCTCTGTCCGTGAATCATTTGGTCGATGGCTTTGTCCGGAGTCGTGATCTGTTTCTGACCAGAAGCCTCTCTCGCTTGGGCTCTTGTTTGCATGACCGCTTTTATGCCACGGAGAGCACGAAAAGACCTCAAATTCGCCTCAAAGAAATATCAATTCAAGATCAAGACCTCTATGTCATTGAAAACAAGAGAATCGGTTCGTTTTTACGACAACTCCGTGGATCGTCTTCGCTGGGTCCTTCAATGGCAGGAGCAACCGATTGCGTTGAGCAGAAAGTCCTTTGACCTTCCTCTTTAACTCATCGATCACCGGGATCGAGTGTTTGCAAAAGATGAGCTGCTGGAGCGCGAGGACCACGATCCTGAAACAAGCCAACCTCGAACGCTCAAATATTTGAGATGCGCGCCGCTTGTGTGACTTAAGGGAGTTGCGCCAGAAACGGTAGGTGAGAACGATGGCGCCGGGTGCATTGGGACCGTCATCGGCGGGCGTGAGCAGACGCCCAAGAACGGGCCGGAGACCCATGACTTCGAAGTAGTGGCCATCGACGACACCGGCCGGGACTTCGCGGGGAGTGCCGAGGCCAACGACGGTAAAGGGGATCGCCGAGATGCTGCCCATCTCAGAGACGGTGGTGAGATTCTTATCGAGGTCGTCGATCTCAGGAACCGAAAAGGTCGCGTGCTCCTCCTTTATCCCGGGAGCGCTCTGGCGAAGGTAGAGGAGTCGAGCCTCGTCCCGGTTTGCGAGAGGGCGCAGAAGAACTGCGCGGACCACCGAGAAGATCGCAGCGTTCGCACCGATCCCAAGAGCAAGGGTCAGGGCAACAGTGATCCATAAAGCGGGAACACGGGCGAGGGAGCGGACGGCAATCCTGAGGTCGCGAAGAAAGGACATGGCGAAGTCTCCGAGGAGCGCGGTAGGGTGCGGCTTGACAGGCTATGTTGATATCAACATAGTAGAGGAGATGTCAACAAAAAATCCTGTACCGTTTGAGACCACCCTGCGAGTACGAGACTGCTGCCTGTGTCTCAGCGTCCAGCGAGCCGCGCGATCCCTGGCTCGGCGGTTTGATGAAGCACTGCGGCCGGTGGGACTGACGAACGGGCAGTTTTCCATGCTGATGTCGCTCAGCCGGCCTAAGCCTGCGACGATGAGCTCCGTGGCAGGGCTACTGGCGATGGACCGAACCACTTTGACAGCAGCGTTGAAGACGCTGACGCGCCGAGGACTGGTGCTGGTCACGCCTGATCCCGGGGACCGGCGGAGCCGATTGCTGACGCTGACCGAAGAGGGAAAGGCGGCGCTGGCCGCTGGCGTACCGATTTGGGAACGAACCCACGCGGAAGTTGAAGCGCTGCTAGGGACGGGGGACGTGGTGAACTCTACAGCACTCCGGAAGGGGTTGCTGGCGATCCTTTGAAGGGAATTCGCTGGAGAGAAAGCTTCGAGGCTAATTGGTGCTAAAGGCGTCAATACCCGTTTCGAGCACGACCGGACCTGGAAACGTGCATCGGCCTGAATGCGCCAGTCGCAATTTTTCGGCGCCGGAACTGGGTAGCCAGATTGCAATTTACAAGCCCGGCAAACATCTCAATCGTCCGGATTTTTGCGGGTGACCGAGCCGGAACAAACGCCTCTGTTGAGGCGCATTTCCGACTCGACCGCCTAGAGACCACTATCCAAGCCCTTCGAAGTTGGTCGATCTTGTTACAGTCTCCCACTCTGCAATCTCCGAGCGAAGCGCCTCCATCTCCTTCTTCACGTAGTCAAAGGCATCGGGCCCAAGGAGCAGATGTGCCGGCGGGTTGGGCACTTTCAGGAAGTCGGCAATCACCTTGCCAGCCTTCGCGGGATCACCGGGCTGCTGTCCGTTCCTGGCTTTACGAGCCTCGCGGATCGGGTCGAAGATCGCATCGTAGTCGGCGATCTTCCGTTCCGTGCGCACCATCGAACGGCCGGCCCAATCGGTCCGGAACATCCCCGGCTCAACGGCCGTTACGAAAATTCCCAGAGGCTTCACCTCCTTCGCCAGAGAAGAGGAAATTCCTTCAAGAGCAAACTTGCTGCCGTGGTAGTACGAGAGTCCCGGCATCGTCATAAGGCCACCCATCGATGTGACGTTAAGGATGCGGCCCTCACGCCTCACCCGCATCCCCGGCAGAACGGCCTTAATCATGGCGACCGCGCCAAAAACATTCACTTCGAACTGCTGCCGCAACTCCTCCATGGAACTCTCTTCGAGGGTTCCTTCGTGTCCGTACCCTGCATTGTTGATGAGTGCATAGATCGGACCGACCGTGCGCTCGATCTCCTCGACCGTAGAGACAAGCCTGACCGGTTCATCCGTGATGTCGAGAACCCTTGCCAGGGACGATCCTGGCAAGAGGGACTCAAACTCCGCAACCGCATCTTGTTTTCTGACCGTTCCAACGACCGTAAAGCCGGCCTGCAGCAACGAAGTCGCGAACGCTCTACCCAACCCACTGCTTGTTCCGGTGACTAGGACGACCTTCTTCATTTCAAGTCTCCTTCGATACCGTCGGTATCGATACTAGATATACGATACTTGCGGTATCGTGAAAGATGCAATATTTGATCGGAGCAACCCCATGCCAACTCGAACGGGACGGCCACGAAGCGAGGCTGCTCACGACGCAATTCTTAAGGCGGCTCTCCGCCTGGTGACAAGGCGCGGCTTCCGAGCCGTGACCGTTAACGAGATCGCGGCAGAAGCAGGCGTAGGAAAGATGACTCTCTATCGACACTGGCCAAATAAAGCAGCGGTTGTCATGGATGCCTTGCTTGCCCTCATAGGAGATGAAACGGCCTTCCCTGACACGGGGGACGCGTTACAGAGCCTGCGGTATCAACTGGACCTTCAGGCTGCTTTTTTTCGGAGCCCGCGCGGGAATCTCATCCGATCGTTGGTGTCTGAGGCACAGTCAGATCCGGAGCTTGCAACGGCCTTTCGCGAGCGCTGGCTGATGCCGCGTCGTGAAGGAGTGCAAAAAAACATGCGGCAAGCTGTTTCGGAGGGCTCTCTTCGCGACGATTTTGACATCGATACGGCCATCGACCTGCTGTATGGAGCGATCTATTACCGACTCTTGCTTGGGACGGGACCGCTTAGTGAAATGTTTATTGAGAACACTTATCAACAATTTCTGGCTGGTCATGGCACCCATGCAAGACCATCCCGAGCGAAGACGAGACCCGATCAGAACGCTAAGCGGGGCACTCTTCGATGATGTTGGACCATTACCGGACTCTCGACGAGTGCATTATCGCCAACTCACTCACCGAGACTGCATTTGTCTCCGTGGGTAATACCCTATGACTGATCTCCCCTCCTGAGGCGTGGTCAATGATCGCGCCGGGAACTACTCCCCGATGAAGTTCAAATCTGGACGGAGGGGAGTTGAGCAACGCATCTTGGGCTCGGTATCGAATCCAAAGAGCCATCAGGCCCGCGCCGCTAGTTGCGCCGCCGCACTTACTGCTCGAGGAGCCCTTCTTGGGACCTCGCCACGCGCCTCGATGGAAAGACACTCTGCTTCCAGTTGCCTGGCGACTTCGCGCGAGTAGATGAGGAAGTGGTGCGCCGAGAGCAACACGGTAAATCCAAGCCATCGTTGTGCAGGCTTCCGGGCGAACCGTGTCAGCAACTGGTAGAGAAACTTCCAATACTCTACCCGGTAAGAAGACCGCATTCCCTGCCGCCACATCGACGCCCCGAGAACGCGCAGGTTATACGCCATGGGAAGTTCGGGCGGGACCTGCGTTTCCTGTGGCTGCCACACCTCCAGCGACCGAAGCGCCCGCTTGAAGAATGGCTTTGCCTCGTACAGGCCGGATAGAAGAGTGCTCAGCCCGCGCAGCAGCACTGGAACCGGAAGGTTGGGCTCGAAGTTCGGTGGGCTGAAGTTGGTGGTCGCTTCACTGTCTTCGATCAGGCGTCCTTCTAACTTCATCCGGTCGTAGAGCGCCGTTGTCGGCGGCGCCTGCAAGACTCCCGCCATCGCCCACGTGATGTTGGTGAGTTCGATGAAGTCCAGCTGGCGTTGAAAGATGGTCTCGTCGTCCGAGTCGAAGCCTACGATGAATCCAGCCAGCACCCACAGCCCAGCCTCCTGAATGATCCGGACCTGGTCTACGTTGTTGCTGCGCAGGTTCTGAAACTTTCGAGACTCCTTCAGCGCCTCGGAAGAGGGCGTCTCGATCCCGATAAACACGTACATAAAGTTTGCCGCGACCATCGCAGCCAGAAGCTCAGTCTTGGCCGCGAGATCGATCGACGCCTCGGTGTAAAACGAGAAGGGATGGTTGTGCTCCACCTGCCACGCGCCAAGCTCGCGCGATAGGGCCAGTGCCTTGTGATGATTGCCGATGAAGTTGTCATCGACGATGAAGACTTCGTTCTTCCAGCCAAGAGCCCGCAGCGTGTCCAGTTCTCGGATCACCTGGGCCGGCTCTTTTGCGCGAGGCTTTCGACCGTAGATCGTGATGATGTCGCAGAACTCGCACTGGAATGGGCATCCGCGCGAGAACTGTACCGGCATGGAGGTGTACTTGTTCAGCTTCAGAAGATCGAACCTGGGCACCGGGCTGTTCGTCATATCCGGCTTGTCTATGACTTTGTACAAGCGCTGTGCCGTTCCATCTTCAAGCGCGGTCGCAATCGCGGCGAAGGCTTCCTCGGCCTCTCCAACGAAGACATGGTCAGCGTGCTTCAAGACCACGTCCGGCTCGGTGCTTGCCCACGGACCTCCGACAAAGGTGCGCCTATCCAGGGCTTTAGCCCGAGTCAGAACTCCGATCGCATCCAGTCGCTGCGCGTGCATTGCGCTTATCATGACGAGATCTGCCCATTGCAGGTCGTCATCGCGAAGCTCGTCAAAGCTGTGGTCGATCAGGCGAATCGTCCATGATGCAGGACAGAGAGCAGCAACCGTGATCATCCCTAGCGGGGGAGTCATGGCCTTCTCTGGAATCATTTCAAGCACGCCTTCAAACCCCCAGAACGAGGGTGGGAATCTGGGCCATACCATCAGCACGTTGATGTTGCTGCCAAGCGGGGCGAAGTGTCTTGTATCCCCATGTGACAAGGAAGACGGCATAGCTGCGTCGTTCAACGGCTGGGACATTCGTGCTCCAGGCAACAGATTTAGGCTGATGGGTACGATCTGCGGCTTTGACGCTGTAATCGCTACACGCAACTATAACCTTTTCTATCGATTCGCCAATAAAGGTCTCTCGGTTTGAGCACGGAACACCTCGATAAGCCGCTTAAACGACTCGCTGCGCGGCACAATGCCGCGCAGCGAGTCATTTGGAGAACGGTTTACGATGCGAAGGTTGTAGCTGTACGGCCGGCGCGCCGGATAAAGCTGCTGCGAGAAGAAGTATCGGATTCATTGCCGTTGACCACCGTGCTGAGGATCTTGACGATGTCTTCAAGCGACTCGGACTGGTCGGTCAACTCGCCGGCTGCCTTGGCACTCTGCTGAGCGCTCGCGGCGGAGGTCTGGGTAAGCTGCTCCATCTGAGAGATCGCCCGTGCAATGTTGCTGATGCCGTGGGTCTGTTCGACGCTGCCGAGGCTGATCTGGTCGACGAGAAGTTTCACGCGGGAAGACTCATCCGTCACGGCCTGAATCGCTGCGCTTACCTCATCCACCTTGGTCTTGCCGCTGTTCGACTTGAGGATCGAGTCTCCGATGAGTTCGGCAGTGTCTCGCGCAGCCTGCGCGGAACGCTGGGCGAGCGTACGAACCTCGTCGGCGACTACGGCGAAACCGTTGCCTGCCTCGCCGGCGCGGGCTGCTTCAACTGCTGCATTCAGCGCCAGGATGTTGGTCTGGAACGCGATCTCGTCGATCACCTTGATGATGCGCGAGATCTTTCCGCTCGACGACTTGATCTCTTCCATGGCCAGGACGAGATCGGAGAGCGAGCGATTGGTGTGGGTAAACTTCTCCTGCGACATCGACATGAGGTTCGCAGCGGAGCGGCAACCGTCAGTGTTGCTCTGGGCCATTGCCTTGATCTCTTCAGACGCGGCGGAGGTCTCTTCGAGCGACGCGGCATGATGCGATGCGTCCTCGGAGACAGACTGGCTGGAGGAAGAGACCTCGGTGGCCGAGGCGGCGATGCGCAGCGCTCCGTCCGAAAGCCTGTTCACCAGGTCGCGAAGCGGCTTCGAGACCTGCTTTTCCAGGATGAGGACCGAGACCACGGCGAAGGCGCTCGCCAGAAGGAAAAGCAGGAAGCCAAGGAACTTCTGCTGGTTGTTTGAGGCTGTTACAGCGTCGAGTTCCGCCTTGTAGTTCTTGTTTCCGACGGTCTCGTGAAGCTCCTGAAGCGCATTCTCCAGGTGCTTGCTCTCCTGCTCGACCGCAGTGAGGTCACCCTGATCCTGCGCGCTCATATTGGTCGTCGACAGCATCTTGCTGTAGGTGGCCTTGGCACGAACATGAAGTTGAGTGAAGGTATCCAGAAGCGTCGAAGCGGACTGCTGCAGCGAAGGATCGTAGGCCAGCTTTTCGCTCGCCTCCTTCAACGTATCCTCTCCTGCTCGCGCTTCAGCATCGGAGGCGTTCAGGACGGAGACGTCCTGCTGCATCACAGCATCCTTGTAGGCTTTGTTCAGCTTTTGAAAGCTGGCCTGGGCCGCTTGGATGTCGGATGCAGCAGGAAATAGGAACTCCGAGGCGATGCTCATGTGCTTCTGCGTGGAGGAGGTCGTGATCTCCACCATGCTCAGGAATAAGATATAGCCGATTGCCAGCACACCGATGCTGAGCAGTAGTTTTCCTCGAATACTCATTGTTCAACGCCTCGATATCAGCAGCGACTAGATGGAGAGATCAGCCAGCACTATTCGTCAAAATTGATCTGGATCGTCATGGTGTCGACCCCGCTACCGGCCGCAAACTTCCAGTGCTTTACAGCATCTTCAGCCGCGGAGGAGAGGATCTTGTTGCTGCCCTGACCTTCGACCTTCGTTACGCTGCCGGTCGCGTCGATCGTGGTGAGCACCTTGACGGTACCCGTGATGTGAAGCCGCTTCGCCATCTCGGGATAGACGGGCGCAACCTTGTGGACGACTGGGCGATCGTCCGCATGCGCCTGGAGCGGGTTCAGAAAGAGAATGCCGAGAGCGAGAGAGAGCATGCCGAAAGACGCCAGTTTGCGGCGGCTTCCAACGGAGATGGTGCAGGGGGAGGCTTGCGAAATATTAGTCATGGGCTTTCTCCTTCTTACAGAAGTTTTCTTGCGGTTCTGCTATCGACAACGCTACTAAGGAAGTTCAGGAACTCTGATACCACCGCCGTGTTAGTTCGCGACGCCATGTGGGGGATGTTTCCGTTCCGTATAGATATGGCGTTGCTCTCTCAGCCGCAACGCGATCTCCGATTTCTCTCAGTCCACGCCTTTATCTGAATTACGATCATTCGATTGGGCGTTCTTTGACCCTGATTTCCATCTGCTCGGGAGGTGTGGGGATTGGCAATGTGGGGTGAGGCATTGGCTATGCGGGATGGAAGACCGGCTGCCTTGGGACGTAGCCGGAAGATGGGCCTGCTCGCGCTGGTTGCCGCGACCTACTTCATGGTCTCCGGCGGGCCCTACGGAATCGAAGACATCCTCGGCAACGCCGGTTACGGTAAGGCGCTTGTCCTGCTTCTGCTTATCCCGCTCGTCTGGAGTCTTCCCACCAGCCTCATGGTGGGCGAACTCGCCAGCGCTCTTCCCAAGGAGGGCGGCTACTATTGGTGGGTCAAGCGCGCTCTCGGCGGATTCTGGGGGTTTCAGGAGGCCTGGCTGTCTCTGGCCGCCAGTGTCTTCGACATGGCCATCTACCCGACGATCTTTGTCCTCTACCTCACTCGCCTTGCTCCGTCGTGGACTGCGGGAGGTTATGGGACGTTGTGGGCACTTGCAGTGGTGATCGTCTGCGCGCTCTGGAACCTTCGCGGCGCACGCTCTGTGGGGGATGGCTCCATCGGCATGTTCTGCCTGCTGATCTCGCCCTTCGTCATGATCGCGATCCTTGGCTTCTGGAAGGGGCTCTTCGGTGGCATGCCCGGCAGTGGCTTTGCTGCGCTCTCCCGTCCTGTGGAACACCCCGCGCTCTCCGGAGCCATCCTCGTGACCCTCTGGAACTATATGGGTTGGGACAACGCTTCGACGGTTGCGCAGGAGGTCGAAAACCCTCAGCGCAATTACCCCCTCGCGATGATCGGTGCCACGACCCTCGTCGCTCTCTCATACATCATTCCGCTAGCCGCTGTTGGTCTTACCGGCATGCCTGCGGACACATTTTCAACCGGTTCCTGGACGGACGCCGCGCGCTCCCTGGGCGGCCCCGGTATCCTGGGGGTTGCTCTCGCGCTCGCCGTCGTCGTCGGTGGAATGCTCAACGGCGCAGGCATCTTCAATGCGCTGGTGATGAGCTACACTCGCGTCCCCTATGCTCTGGCCGAGGAAGGCCTGCTGCCCGCTGTCTTTACGCGCATCACCGCAGCGGGAGTTCCATGGGTCAGCGTGGTTTGCTGCTGCGTCGCCTGGGCGCTGGCGCTCCGCTTCTCCTTCGAGCGCCTCATCTCCATTGACCTCGTGCTGTATGGCGCGGCGCTGCTGCTGGAGTTCGTCGCCCTTGTCGTCCTTCGCGTCCGCGAGCCCGAACTCCATCGCCCCTTCCGCGTCCCTGGAGGCATTCCCGGAGCCATCGCCGTTGGCGTCGGTCCAGCTTTACTGATCGCCTACTCGCTCTGGGCAGCGCGCGATGAGAAAGTCGCCGGCATCCCGGCCCTTATCTTCGCCACATTGGTTGGTCTCTCTGGAGCGGTCATCTACGCCTTAGCCCTGCGCGGACGCCAGCCGATCACCACCTCCGCAAACGAAGCTGGCCGCCCGATCTAATCGGACGGCCACTTGCTTTCGTACAACGTAAAACTTACAACGCGCAATGAGAAGCTCTACTCCTCTGGAACCGGCTTCGGCTGCGGATTCGCCTTGTTATCGATGAAGCGCTGCTGCGCTTCGAGCACCTTCATCCGAGCGAACGCAGCATCTCGCCATCCGCGAACCTCAACGCGCTTGCCCTCCAGGTCCTTATAGATCGCGAAGAAGTGCGTGATCTCGCGCAGCATGTGCGGATAGATCTCGGAGAAGTTCCAGACATCCTTGTAACGCGGATTGCCCTTGCCGACGCAGAGGATCTTCTCGTCGCCCAGACCCTGGTCCGTCATCTCGAGAACGCCGATCGGGCGGACTTCCATCACGCAGCCGGGGAAGCTCGGTGCGTCGACCAGCACCACGCAGTCAAGCGGGTCGCCGTCTTCGCCCAGCGTGGAGGGGATGAAGCCGTAGTCGCCCGGATAATGTACGGGTGAATAAAGATTGCGATCGAGCCGGAAGACGTGCAATTCCTTGTCGTACTCGTACTTGTTGATGCCCTCGCTCGGGATCTCGATGACGGCGTTCACGACCTCGGGGCACTTCGGTCCAACTGGGAGCTCCAAATAATTCGTCATGGTTTGTGTAGTCTCTTCTCGCTTCGATTTGTTGGATCGTTTCGGTGCAGACCCATGCGGGCCAGGAGGTTTGAAAGGCTCAGGCGGGAACGATAAACTCTGCCGGAAGTCTTACACCAGCGGGGATCTGGGGAATGCGGGCCCTGAATAATAAGATGCCTCTATTCTAAATGACGATAGCCGTTCAATGACGCCATCGGTCGGGCCGCCTTGCACGTTTATAATCAGGCCTAATGAAGGCTCATGTTTACGTTACTCTGAAACGCACGGTCCTTGACGCCCAGGGCCAGACTGTCGCCGATGCTCTCCGCCGCATGGAATACAAGAATGTCACCGATGTTCGCCAGGGCAAGTACTTCCTCTTGACCATCGAAGACGGCATCGACCCGGAAGAGGCTCGCGTCGAAATCGAACGCATAGCCCGCGAAGTCCTCACCAACCCGGTCATCGAAGAGTTCACCTTCCGCACCGAAGCTTGACGGCTTATTTTGCCTTCATGGAGGATCGTCAATGACTATTGAAATCCACCAGCCGGAACTCGAAGCCCTCATTCAGCAGCGCATGGCAAGCGGTGCCTTCCATGATGTTGAGGAAGTTCTTATCTATGCTCTGAAATCTGCTCCCCCGCCAAACAGGGCCGCCCAAGGGCAAGAATCAGAAAGAGAGACCCTCGAAGAGATGTTCGCTAAGGCGCGCGGTCTGTTGACAGAGGAGGAAGCTGCTACTCTCTTCATTCGCGACCCTTCTCCCGGGCGTTCGGTCGACCTTTCGTGAATAGCGGATTCCTGCTCGATACGAACATCCCTTCTGAGCAAATCCAGCCTCATCCAAACCCCTTGGTAGGGGGATGGATGTATGGGCAGAGCGAAGAATCCCTCTATCTCAGCTCAATCACGGTAGGGGAGTTGCATAAGGGAATGAGTCTGCTTTCGGTTGGGAAACGGCGGACTCAGTTGGAAGACTGGTTCGACAACGACCTGATCCCGAGATTCAGCGATAGGATCTTGCCGGTGACACCCGCGATCGGACGACTATGGGGGGCTCTCGCAGCCGGGCGGCAACTTGCCGGGAGACCCCTTGCCATGGCCGACGGTCTGATTGCCGCCACTGCGCTGGAACATCATCTGACGGTCGTAACGCGCAACGTGAAAGACTTCGCCGGTCTTGGCGTGACGCTACTCAATCCTTGGGACGTCTGACCGGGATCAATACCCAATCGTGTGCAGATAAAAGACAACGCACGAAGCCACCAGGCAGTAGATCCCGAACAGATACCACCGTCCGGACTCGAGCCAGCTGCTGAGCCACTTCAACGCCACAAGGCCCGAGAAGAAGGCGAAGACCGCTCCCAGCAGAGCGCTCACGATCGTCCCGTGCAGATCGATCGGCGTTCCTGCCGCAGTCGCCTCATGCGTCGCCTTCAGAAGGCGCAACAGTTCACGAGCCACCACCGGCGGAGTCAGCACGACAGCCAACGCGAAGCTGAACCGCTCCGCGCGTTCCTTCGTTGCGCCTACGAGCATGCCGGCCGAGATCGTCGCGCCCGAGCGCGAGAAGCCGCGGAAGGGAAGACAAAGCCCCTGCACAGCTCCAATCCATCCTGCCTGTCGCATGGTTACAGTCGCTCCGGCGCGAAGGTCGGCGGAGTGGTCAACAAGATCCGCCATGCGCCGCTTCTCCAGCAGACCCGCAATCAGAATGATCACGCCTGCCGCAGCCAGCGCCGGCGCCACCAGATCGAGCCGCCCAAATAATAGTTCAATCTCGGCCTTCGGAGCGCCCTTGAACGCCGTCTTCTCGATGATCTTGATGATCACTTCGCCGATGATGCCCGTCAGAAGCGTCGCCCACACGATGCGGATCAGCACCCGCTTGAACGCATCGGCTGTCGCGAAGTAGCTCTTCTTCCACTGGTTCCAGAAGTACGCGATCACGGCGAACATGGTGCCGGTGTGCAGCATCACCAGCACCAGCGTCATCTGGGGAGAGGAGGGATCGAGTCCAAGCAGCTTTTCCGCCACCACAACGTGCGCCGAACTGGAAACCGGCAGAAGTTCAGCAAGTCCCTGCACGATGGCAAGGATCACAACCTGAAAAATTGGCATGTCCCATATTCTATAGCGTCACCATGAACGTACCCTTAAGAGCCCCTCACTCACAGAAAGGCGTCATCTCGACCGAAGCGAAGCGAAGTGGAGAGACCCCCGCATTTGCCATCAGTCCCTGGACATCGCCTAATCCCGATCATTCCCAAAGATCGGAATCCCCTGCGCCACCTTATACGCCACACTAGCCGCCCTCGCCGTGTAGTCTGACTTCGGATACTCTGCCTGCATCTCCGCAGCCAGCGACTTCGTCCGTTCCGCAGCCGCATCTGCCTTCTTCTTGTTCTCGTCCACCATGTACATCGAGACCAGCACGCCCTGCCGGTACGTAGCGTCGTAGAGAGCCTCGTCCGACTTCGGCCCGCCCGGAAACTGCTTCGCGTACTTCTCGTACAGCCCGGACTCCATCTCCGGACACTTTGGCAGCCCCTGCCAATCTCCGCACAGCTTGTTATCGATCAGGTAGAAGGCGGCCATCGCCGCCCACTTCGTTCCCGGATACTGCTTCATCAGCCGCTTCATGTCGCCTTCATAGATCTGGGGCCGAAGGTACGCATCCTGCTCCTTCGCCGAGGGCAGCGTGCTTTCGTCCTGCTTCTCGAGCCTCCACCGTACATCCGCCGACCGCCACGCCGCCTCCGGCGCAAGTGGAGAGTTCGGGTAGTATTCCGCCACTCTTCGATAAAGCAGATGAGCCTGCACAGCCGCGTCTTTTGGAGCATGAGGCTGTTCGGCTTCGCTCTCAAGATTCGCCGCCGCCCCAAACAGAATCGCGTCGCCGTTCGGTGTCGACGGCGAGACGACGCCCTTGTCGCGTATCCATCCCGAGGCCGGCGTTACATTGTCTTCGACCGATAGCTCTGGAACATCGCTGTCGTCCGTCTTGTCGGCGATATCGGTATTCGCAAAGACCCTCGCCCACGGGCCGTTACGCTCCGTCACCACGACCTCATGCCCCGGCGTCACCAGAGACACCCGCTGCGAGTCCGCGTCCGCGTTGATATACA
>Ga0116226_10002761_pt1 | contig 15377 bp, 12 predicted proteins | sample S1TSphfallax_FD_89692 | JGI IMG/M metagenome (GOLD analysis project Ga0116226, IMG submission 89692) | Host-associated microbial communities from peat moss isolated from Minnesota, USA - S1T2_Fa - Sphagnum fallax MG | ecosystem: Host-associated > Plants > Peat moss > Unclassified | place: USA...
AAAACTGATATTTTCAATACTGAAAATTCTTATTTCAATTCTGAAAACTATATTTGAACTTAAAAATTGTTATTCCAATTCTGAAACATTTTATTTGAATCCAAAAATCAATATTTGAATTTGAAGTTTTAAATATGAATTCTTAAATTTTTTTGTTTTATTAAAAAATTTATGTTTGAGTATAAAATTATAGTTCAAATTATGAAAATTATATTTAAACATTAAAATCGATGATTCAATTCTAAAAATTGCTACTGGAATTCATTATATATATATATATATAATTTTTTAAAATTGAATCTAAAAATTGTTATTTTAATTCTAAAATGTTTTATTGGAATTCTTTGTTTAATTATTTAAGTTTGAAAAACAATTATTTGAACTTGAAAATTAATCATTCAATTCTGAATTTTTACATTTAATTTTTTTTTAAACATTGATCCTTAAAATTGTATTTCAAATTTGAAAACTACTACTTCAATTCTATAAAAAATTAGTTGAATTTGATTTTTGATATTTGAATCTGAAATTTGCTATTTCAATTCCTTTAAAAAAAATTTTGAATTTTTAAAATTTCTATTTAAACTCAAAAAGCTTATTTGAATAAAATTTTGATATTTGAATTCTAAATTATTATTTTCAATTCTAACAATTATTATTTCAATTTTTAGTTTTTAAATCCAAATTTAAAAATTATTTGATTTGAAACTTGAAATTGCAATTCCTAATTATTATTTTCAATTCTCAGAATTAATATTTCAATTTAGAAAATTGTTAATTGAGTTTAAACATGGACATTTGAATTTTGTATCTAAAAATTGAAATTCCAATTCTGAATTTTTTTCTTTAAATTCAAAGACTTATTTCATCCTAAAAATGATATTTGAATTTTTATTTTATTTTTTGGAATCTACAATTAATATTTCAATTCCAAAAATTATTGATTGAATTTTAAGGTTTTTTTCTACTTGTGTTATCCATAATGATTCACTTTTTAAAATAATTATAAATGATTATATCCATTACTTATAAGTTACATTAAATAATTAATTTTAAAACATAGATTTTTACATTTTATATTTTATATTATTACAATAAAAGAAATTAATTACTGTAATTAATGTTACATTACTTTAAAATCATTATAATTACTTCATATAAGAATTTATTATAGTACATGCATAATTATTTTTTAATTGAACTTAATTATTCACAATATGCAATTTATAACTCTAAATCCGAATTAAAATTTTGGAAATTTTATAATTTAGTTAAAATTATTATTGCAATGATTGTAATTTTAGGAATTATTATAAAGTAATTTTATGTTTTATTTTTTAAAATTATGTAATAACTTATCTATGATAAAGTATTTTACTATAATAAATGTAATTATATAGCAATTAATGTAACTATATATATATTAGCCATTATGTTTAGCCAATTAAAATTAACCATTATGTTGAACCAAAGTTTAATCATTATGTGTAACCACTAAATTTAATCATTAAATTTAGCTAAAGTTTAACCATGAAGTTTAGCCATCATGTTTATCAATTAATATTAACCATTATGTTGAGCCATATTTTAGTCATTATGTGTAACCACTAAATTTAATCATTAAATTTAGCTAAAATTTAACCATGAAGTTTAACCATCATGTTTATCAATCAAAATTAACCATTATCTTAAGCCAAAGTTTTGTCATTATGTTTAACCACTAAATTTAATCATTAAATTTAGCTAAAGTTTAACCATGAAGTTTAGCCATCATGTTTATCAATTAAAATTAACCATTATGTTGAACCAAAGTTTAGTCGTTATGTGTAACCATTAAAATTAATGATTAAATTTAGCTAAAATTTAACCATGAAGTTTAACCATTAGATTGAACCATTATATTTAGCCGTTAAATTTATCAATTAGGTTTAGCCATTATGTTTAGCCATTAAATTTAATCATTAGGTTTAACCAAGGTTTAAGCATTTAGGTTAACCACTATATTAAACCACTAAATTTAACCACTTGATTTGGTCATTATATTTAGCCATTAGTTCTCACCTAGGTTTAGCCACTATGTTTAGTGGTGTGAAATAAACATGTGAAATAAACCTTTGATTATAGTCCATTGGTAAGGACTTGGTTTATCATTATGAAGGTTTGGGGTACAGTTCTTAATACTCGTAACCTATATACATGTTTAAAGGGTTAAAATAAGTAGGTTAAATTAGGTTAGGTTAGATAGATTACATTAGGTTAGGTTAGATAAACTACATTAAGTTAGGTTAGATGGATTACATTAGGTTAAGTTAGATAGACTACATTAGGTTAGGTAGGTTAAATTACCACCTACCTAAACATATAACAACCTACCTACCTACCTAAAACCTACTTACACACAAAAAATAAAAAATTGGTAATAATCTAGAAAAAATTGGGCAAAAATTTGACTATTCAAATGGTCCATTATCTAGTAGTCAAAATGACTAATCAAATAGTCCAATAATCTACTAGTCAAAAAGAATGTACCCTAATCACGCAAGACATGTATAAAATGACTTGTTTAAATTGATAAGATAGTTTTTTTTACGCATGTCCAAACATGGTCCTTTCTAACTAGATTCTTTAGTCTAAATAACATGTTTTTGTAGTAATGATAGCACATATATCAATAGTAACAAATAATGATTCAAATATGACTACTCCAATAGTTATGTACAAGTGTTGTAAAATAAATGACTACAATATAACTACTTAACAAAACATGTGTGATCAAGAATGCCATTCATATTACTAATACAACCTATGTGTCATGATAATTGACTAAGCGTTGATTAATAAATTACAAATATTTATTGACTAACAAATGACTAATATTTATTTGTAATTTTTTACACATGGTAGTAATAATTGGTCCATGTGGTACAAACCATGTGGTAATAAATATGTGAAAAAGGTATGCTAAAAATCCTACTTGTAAAATAATGATAGTGCAATAATTAATTGTGACATGTGGCATCTTTGGGTTTTTGCACATGGTAGCCTATAACTTGAACACATGGTTTGAAAGGATTTTACCACGTGGTGGATTTCATTTGTCATTTGTTTGTTTTTTCATAAAAATGTTTTGGCCACGACTTTTGCCCCATCATGGGGTCCTTCGCCATGACTGCTTCCAAAAAACCTCCACAACTTTTTGCAACCTTTAGTTAGATTTGGATACTTGGACACAAACTACCAAGGGTTGTTGTTCTTGAATTGGGTTGCACACTCATCACTCCAGACCTAATGCCACTGAGGTGAGTATCCTTGCTCCCCCATGTATTGCCCATGAAGTTTGAAACAATGTTGCACAACCTTTAAATCATGGTTAGAATGATTTGAAATATAAAAATGATATTTAGTAAATATTTTTGAGTTTTCATCATATGGATTTGTAGGGTTGTGGCAAAAACTAATATGCACCAAAATGGAAATTTTGTAAGTATGTTAATGCATATTTTGCACTTCATTTTGCACTTCAAAATTGTAGTTTTCTACAAAGTCAACAATAGAAACCACAATATTGTTTGGGAAATATTTAATGCACTGTTTGAAATGTTTATTTTCCCATCTTGCAACGAAATTGTGTTTAACAAAATGTTGTAATTTTGGTTGTAGATATTCAATGAACTCATTTGATGTCGTGTTCTTATACACCAAGGTCAACTTCTTCAATGGTCGACCATTATTGGCCATAGTTTTTTCCAAAGAAAAGTGACACCATTGGTTTATGTATGAGTATGATCCAATAACCTCTTTCAGACACAAGGATAACTTTTGCACCCCATAGCTTGAGTAGTTGCCAAACAAGCAATTACGTTTATGCCATTCCTCATATTCATCTTTAGGGTACATTATAACATCCCACATGTTTATAATACCCTTATATACATCACACAAGGCTTGACATGGTTGCCCAAAATGACCACACACACCATCACATTGAAAATCACACAATTATTGGTTATGGATAATACTTTTTGTCTTCATTGTATTGAATGCAAGCCTCAACTTATTGAGCTTTATGTGGTAGATGCAATAATATGTATTTCTATCTTTAAAAGACTTCACAAAAAACGTCTTCAAATATTCAAAATGAACTCTACCCAATAGATGTTTTAGGATGTGCAACTTGAATTTTTTTTTTAAAATTCAATCTACACACAAGCATACACATAAATTAATTATACAGTTCATTGTCATATAAGTTGCTAAGGTAGTGTATACTACATATTTTACTAGATATGATAGAAGTTAAAGGTAGGTTTAAAATTTGACAATCCACATGTCATAGGCTATGTTTAATTATCTAGATAATAAAACCTTCTAAACAACTTAATAGAAAAATAACAAGTATATATGCAAGTTGGACAAATGGGTGAAAACATGAGAACTATTCACACCAAGGTTAAAGTCCTTTAAGGATTGCATTTTCCACGTGGTAATTTTCTATTGGTTTATATTGCATTTTCACACAATTTTTCAAATAAAATAACAAACTTGAGGCCAAATATGACATATAACATGATAAAAACTCAATTTTTTTTGCATCAAGCCTTAGATTATAATCATTTATTTATAAGTTTACTTTGGGCCATGATTACAAATTCAATATTATAATAGTGTTTAAGGATGTTTGAGTATCAAAATCTAAAAGTGTGTATGTATTTTTATTTTTTTGATTGCTTTGAACATACGGATCCCTTCTTGTGGAATATATTAAAGTTCACCAAAAAATTGAAATGATTTGGTGAACATTTGATAAGGAAAAGGACTTTTGAAACATGGTGAATTTTCATGAAAATTTTGTAGTTGCAACTTTGAAAGTATAAAAAATTATTTCAAAAATTAAATGAATTTTTTAATATATATTGTTCCCATGGTGATTTTTCAAAATTTTGAATTTATTCTTTTAAGGATTGTCCACACACTTTGTGGCTCCTTATTTCATGTTTTCACCCATACATACAATAAGTAACCTTCTGAATCTGGCCATTTATGTGAAATAGAAATGTGAACTCAAATGGGACATGCATGGCTGAATAGACAACGTAGCAATTTAAAACAACAAATATACAGGCAACCAGAGTTTAGATGAATAAATCCAATCAAAAGTGATTGACAAAGTTGTAAATGTAGTATGGATAATGTATCAACACCATTAACAACATGTATCTCGAGCTAAATAAAACTTCAAAATGCCAAGACCCAACATTGAAATGTAACAACATTGTTATAATTTGACCAAGACAAATAGACAATTTTTTATAATTAGACTAATTGAGATGGATTAAATAGAAGCTAATTATAAATTAATAATTCAAATTTAAAAGACATTATGAGAATTTCAAATCAAGTAAAATGGACTTGAAGTACATTAAAAACATACAACAATGGACTTCAAACAACCTTCTAGATATGTTCATTTAATGTCCAATCCACAAATGTTAGTTTCATGAGACTTGGCTAAACACACATGTGTTAGTTCAACCAAATTAAACAAATAGAAATAAAAACATTAGATTTTGCAACTTAGTTATAAATGGACAAATTTAGAATAAAATTTCTTTACTCCATAATTTGGAAAAACACATGCAATGGGACATTGAAATCTAATACAACATATACAATTTGACAAGAATATCAAATGGCCATGATTTCCCACCAAAAATTGTGGAAAGCAAAGGTCATTAGTTCATTTTTTTTATAAATATCTTAAAAAGTGGAAGACAACACATTTGGACTTTGTCTTCATATTTGGAGTGTATTGATATATCTAAAGGAAATGAAAACTTTGAGAAAGCTAACACAAAAGAACATAAATTCAAATGCAAAATCATATTTAATCCACAAATAATAGAATTTGTGGTGGCATCAAGACATCTAATAACCTTCATATTTCCAAATACAACTTCAAAATGTCAAAACCAACATTGAAATGCAATAACATTATTAAAATCTGACCAAAAAATTGGATTATATTACATCTTGTCCCAATTCATATATATGGGTCCTTCAAATGTATTATGTACAAATTGTCCATTCAAATCAACAAGGTGCTAATGTTGTTAAATTCAAATATACATGTACTATAAGTTAGAATAAACAATCAAAATGGACTTTGTGACCATCTCAATAATATAAAGGGACTTCAAGTTATAAATTAACATTTTTTATGGACTTTGTGATAATCTTACTAATTCAAATCGGCCTCATTACAAATTGACATATTGTCGCAATCTTAACCTTGGGCTTGCGACCAAGGCAAAAGGGTTGCAAGGTTGCGAGCCAAGAGGAAACCCAGGAGTCACATCACATACTCCCGGGAGTGTAAGAAAGTGTGAGGGAGTGAACCCTCACACTCCCAAGGCAACTCCCACTCTGGGAGATGGAGTCTTGGTGGACTTCCAAAACTTCACAGAGAGATTTTAGGGGTCAAAACTCAATGGCTTGTGGCGTTTTTTATATCATTGGAAATTTCTTGGAACGTAAATGTCTAAAATGGGCTTGCATTGCTCATTTGGACATCTGAAACACAAGTTATGGCCAAAAGAAGGGTCAGGAGTCAAACTGCCAGTTTGACTCCCCACCAGAAAAAGTCATGAATCGACCCGATTTATTTGTTTGTAGACAACGTGCGACATACCGTTGGAAGGCTCTCGACGAGGGCTACACCTTTGTTTTAGACCACACCTCGATCAGAGGTTTGCTCGCAAAGTTATGGGGCTCCAAAGTCACGGGAATCCCAACTGGCGCGATTTCAGGACTTTCATTCGGGAGTCTCGGGAGAGAAAAGCCATTTGCATGTGGGCCCCATGGAGAGGTGCAGAGTATACTATAAGGGGGAAGGTGGTGGCTTCCCCCAAGTCCAGGCCATGGTGAGTCTTGTGTGTCCATGTTGCCCGTGGCTCATCCTAGCACCAAAGGTGCTCCAACTATGCACTAACCACCTTGTGTGGGTTTTGTGCAAACCTATGTGAGTGAGTGAAGCTTGTCAACTCTTCCTAGTCCCATCCCGGAGCTCCAACACGCCCCTCTACCCCTCAAAGTGTTGTAAGTTAAGGAGCGTGCCCTTACCCCTCCCCCTTCCGTTGTCTTGTATTTGGATTCACTTTTGAGTCTTACAAGGAGTTAGGAGTGCGTCACATATCCAAATGGACTTTGTAACAACTTCATTAATGTGAGTGGGACTAATGACAAATTGACCAATCCAAATGGACTTTATTACTAACTGACCTATATAAATGGACTTTGTGACAATCTCATCAATGTTATTGGACTTTTAGTGATAAATTGACCAATCCAAATGGACTTCATGAAAAATTTACCATTCCAAATGAACTTCAAGTAATAATCTTATTAATGCAAATGGATTTCAAGTTACATAAATGGATTAAGTTGTAAAAATCTCACCAATTCAAATGACTTCTAGTTACAAACCAACCAATTTAATGGACTTTGTAACAATAAGATAATTTCAAGAAGATTTGAAGTTACAATAAAAGTCATTCAATTATACATTGTAACAATTTGACCAAACTTTATGGACTTAATGTATAAATTTTATAAACTCCACAGTGATTATGTTCACAATAGTCCACATAATTTAACAAGTTTACATAACCAATATCCATGTTAATGAATCAATGTGAATTAAAACAATGCAATAGAACTTATCCATTTGAACATAAAGTAAAAAAAAATCCATTCATTTGTAAAACACTACAAGAAATCACAGTTTATTTGACTGGAAAACTAAACCAATAACTAATCATTTTGACATTTGGTCAATTTGACCATTTAGTCATACTAGATAAGTCAAATTGAACACGTCCAACTTGACTAGTGGTTTTTTTGACTAACCATAAAATGATCTTTTTGAATAGTCAAATTGGACAAAAATTTAAGTAGCCAAAAAAAATTAATTAAAAAAATAGCTCAATTTGTAAATATAAAAATGTAAGTAATAAATAAATAGTAAGTACCTATCTACCCACGATGGCCTCCTACCTACCTATCCACAACCCACTTAGGAATTATACAATTACACACACGTACAAGGTATACATACAAATATACATACTTCACATGTAATATATGTTGATAAAAGGGATTGAACCTTGGTCTCCTTGGGTTCACACCAATGTCTTGGCCATCAAACCACCCCACCACTTTATTAAACAATATGATACAAAACAGATTTGACATGTATCCATGAATTTTTTTGTCAATGTGTATAACAACATTTGAACTTTAATTTTTTTTGTAAATAGGTTAGTAGCTACCTAACTAGGTAGATAGATAGGTACACATGCCGACCTAACTATGTTTTTAAATGTTCATACATATTTATGTAAACTATAGGTAGATAGATAAATAGGTAATTTTGGAAAATAGTAAGTAAGACATAGGTAGGTAAGTAGGACATATTTAGGTAAATAAGTAAGTATGTGTTAGATAAGTAGGTAAGTAGGTACCTTAACAAACATAACAAATAGGTTAACTAACCAAATTAATATGGTCAATTTTATTAAACATGGCCATTCAGTATGGTCGATTTGATTAGGCTATGAACATCTTCATGGACCATTTAAAAAATTTGTCCTTCTTGACTAGATGTATGACTTTACACTTGGTCAAAATGGTCATTTTAGTCAAAAAAATCAACCAAAAGAACCATGTTTTTAATCAAAGTGAACATCCTTTTGGTCAATGTCGACATTTTAATCAAGTTGAACCTTTTGGAAAACCATGATTTTTTGTAGTGAAATGAGTAGAAAAACAAATTTACATTTGTGAATAAGATTATTCTGATCAAGGATTGAAACCACTTTAAACATACAAATCAATTCCAAGATTTAATGAACAAATAACTAACCCAAGACCTAAAACTTCAAAGACATGAATCAAAGGCCAAAAAATTAAAGGTATACAGCTCATAACTTATCCACTCAAATAGACAAAAATTGAAAATTATAGAATTCAGACAAATAAAAACTAAATTTGAAAAACTTATGCACTTAGATAGGCATAAACTGAAAATTGAAAAACTTATCCACTTAGACAAACAAAAATTGAAAATTATAGAATTCAAACAAATAGAAACTAAAATTTGAAAACTTATGCACTTAGACATGCATAAACTGAAAATTGAAAAACTTATCCACTCAAATAAACATAAACTAAGAATTGTAAAATTTATCCATTCAAACAAGCAAAAATTGAAAATAGTCTATTGATATGCAAAATGAATAGAAAGACAACCCACATTTGTGAACAAGACTATTTTGATCAAAGATTGAGATCATTGGACTCCATATAAATCTTGATTCCACCATCTAATGAACACATAATTAAGCTAAGAGTTGTCGGACTTTTTAATTTTTCTAAACAAAAATTTCAAAGAGATGAATCAAAGGCAACAAATTTAAAGGTAAAAATAATGTAGCAAAACTTATCCAGTTAGATAGAAATTAAAAACAATCCATTCATTTGCAAAATGAATAGAACAACAAAGTCACATTTGTGAACAAGGTTATTTTGATCAAACATTGAGATCATTAGATTTCATACAAATCAATTCCTCACAATTTGACGAACAAATAATTAAGCCATGTTGTTTGACTTTCTAATTTTCTAAACTAAAACTTCAAAAATATGAATCAAAAGCAACAAAGTTGAAGGTAAAAAGTTTAAACCTATGTTTCCATGAGGAAATAAATAGGTCTTTCATTGAATGTGCCTAGCTTCATTTTTTTTTTGGTCACTTCAACTTTGTTAAGCTAACATGAATCTTTTTTGTCCACCATTTCACCACCTGATTTTTCATAATAGGCAAGAGGTTGTTAATCCTTTTCTTTCTCATTGATAATTTCCAAAGAGTTGCCCCACTTTCATTCATTTGAGAACTTCGTGATAATGTTGTAGCAACATTTCAATGGTGTACATCAAGAACCCTAGCCATGCCCCTAACTAATATGCCTTTACACAAACTACTATTTTTAAGATGTTATGTTTAATGACAAGCTGAACATTTGAATGTGCATGTTTTGTCTCTTATAAAGAAACACACACTCCTACAACTACTTATTGAGTTGCTAGGACAACCTTTGGAGGCAAAAATGATTGAACATACTAGAAGATATTAGGTCAAAGTCTCCAAGAACCTTCTCCATGATAATTCATTTGTTGTGCGGTCTTTTACAAGTAACAAATGACTTTTGAATGCTTTGTGAAATTGTTGCAACAAGTCTCCTAACTTCTCGTTCTCTAATGACCTCTTCTATAATGGTAGATACATTAGCAATGTCCTTTTAACAATATTTGGTGGTTCATTGTGCATCACAACATTTTTTTTGGCAGGCATTTTACAATGCTCACCTTTGTTCTTCTTGTAGTATGCGCTTCTACTCTCCTTCCTTTGCCAATATTCGTCTTTGCTCCTTTACTATAGGCCTACATGTTGGCGAGGTCTAGGATTTTGTATACCCCTCCTTACATCTTTCAATTTTTGGCATGGCATTCTAATTTGCATTCAACATTTCAAACAACTATTAAATCTCTTATTAAACAAGTTGATCGTCATTCCAAATCTGAATCAAAGAACACCTTTAAAATCATAAAAACCCTAACATTCACAAGATTTTGACACAAAAAATGATGGAATTCCAACCTTCTCAAAATATCCTTTCATCTAAAAACATTAATCCACACTACATTATCTAGGTGCATCAAAACTAACCACCACAACTTAACCTTGAGCCCACATGATTTTCAATAGTTTTGAAATGCATGTAAAGTGTAATGGGTAGAAAGTTGCAAAATGCATGATGTTGATGAATAACTTTTTGCATTTCCACCCTCCAAAAAAACCCTACCCCATCAAATATTATCTTCAGCTATTACCTATTTACACATATCCAAGCCTAATTTACTCACCTTAAACAATAAACATCATTTAGAATAATGATGACAAACATCACAAAACACAAGGTCGGTTGGTATTCATTTAATAGATCACTAATTGTAAAACTTCACAAACCTTTTACCCTTCCATAATTTGTTGCCACACTAAGTTCAATCTAAGCAATCGAAATGCAAAACCACCTACTGCAAAATTGTGGATCAATGTGTAAGAAGCTCAAACCAGTGCGTGTGAGATCCTTAAAGTGAAAGTGGGAATGGGATGCTTGTAAAACATCAAACACAATGAGTTTCAAAATGATAATAAGTTAAAGGAGTTGAAGATATTTGCATACCTTAATAGGATGACATTAGTACTTTTCATCCAAAAATGGATTTTTTTTCAAGTTTGATTTGGGGCCATTGTGCTAAAAAACATGTAAAATTCCTTTGTAAGAAGTAGATCAAGAAAATCCATGTTTTTAATGTTTTTGAGGACTTTGCACTATATTCCAAAATTTTCCAACTTTGTTGTTATGTAAGACAAAAGTTGGGACCATATTTCACCAACTAAATGAACCTTTTATGTCCTTAACTTGTTTTAATTCAATATTACAAACTTTCACACATACATTCGATAATTACTTTCTAAGATAAAAGTCCATATCTATGATTTTGTAGTTTGTGACATTATGTTTCACCAAGATTATAAAATCCATATTTTATTGACTATTGATGATTTTGATGTGCTTTCTTCAATGCTAAAATATATCATATGTTAGCTTCCCATAAATGAGTCCCTCTTTGTTATATGTGATAATTTTTGTAAAAAGTATATGTAATAATATTTTCAAATCCAAAAAACATTAGCACTGTGATTTCCATAATGGTCCATTGTAGTATGCAACCACCCTTTTACAATTGTAATATTTGCACTTGCTTGATTTTAATCTCAAACAAATCATTCATTTTTCCCTTACACATAAAACAAATTTTTTTTCTTCTATTTGTGACTCCAAGGAAAGGAGGTGGAAGGTAGTTTTCTAGAAAGATCCTTATGGGTGATGAGTGATGGAGCAAGTTCAAATTGACCCCATAAAATTTGATATGTTCAAAATGGATGGTGTGGACAATTTTTTGAGTGTACAATCCTTAGTGTCCATTCAAAAGTTAGTTCAACCAATTATTGTTGTGGGTGGATGTCACGGGCACAAAAATAATCAAGTTTATAAAATTTCCTAACCAAAACAACAAAGGTAGGCCTAGTTCCAAATTCAGATCATGAAACAAAACAAATTTAAAAAAAACACGACATGTGTGAAACAAGAATCCAACAAGATTTTATTGTAAGGAAAAAAGAACAAAACAATGTTATGATAAGAAAACGTACCCAAAACTAGTGTTGAACAAACTAAAGGTAATGTGGAATTCTACCTTTATTTATACCCATTGTGTACCTAGCTCAAAAATGTTTCTTAAAAAACTTCCAACATACATGTGGCCCATATTCACCCATGTGTGCCCATGCGCACCCATGTGTGAACTATAAGCAAACTAAAACTTAATTAAAAGTGGATTAAGACTTAACTAAGAATGAACCAAAAGTTAACTAAAAATGAACCAAAAATGAATAAGAATTAATTGTAAATGAAATAAGAGTTAACTAAAAATGAACTAAGACTTAACTAAGAATGAATTAAAAATAAAGTAAAAATTAATTAATAATGAACTTAAAATAAACTACTTGAGTTAGATATAAGGTCATTACAAATTATGAATGAATTCCATGGCATTAACATTCATAATAATGGATGTTATATTTCTATTATTGATTTGGTTTTTAACACATTTGATGAAAAGGAAGATGATGAAGTTTATAATTTGGAAGATTGTGGAACAAGTTTTGATAATGGATGACTTTAGTGCATGAGATCATGGGTGAGTTTAGACTTGGACAAAAGCTAATTTTGTCAACAATTTAATTATATTGTACATGTATAATTTTTCTAGATTTTTATTTCAAATCTAAGATGGGATTATATGACAATTCATTTAGTTGTTTTGTTTCCAATTTAGTCCTTAACCATAGTTCGTTATTATGTATGATTGAAGTTTTTAACTATGGAATTTCATTGAGCAAAATGATTGTTAGACTTGATGAAACATTTAATCATATATTGAAAATAAATTCATTGTACCATTCAATTTCATATTCATGTGATTCCACAAAAAGATTTTGTTATGGATCGGACTAAGGTGAAGCAAGGCAAGGAAGCTTGGCTATAACCAAGTGGGGAAATACAAGACAAGACAAGACAGGGCGATACTGGAGGACTAAGAGCTCTATTGATCCATCAACTGGTGTTGGTCTACTGAAAGGCTGTCCCCCAAACCATCTCCTTTTATAACCATGAACCATCATATACTAGATCATCTTTGATGGCCGACACCGAGAGATGTCGAGACGTGGCTGCACTGCCGAAACGCGACTACACTGCTACACTACCAAGACGTGGCTGCACTACTGCACTACCGAGACGTGGCTGCATTGCTAAGACGTCGAGGCGTGGCTACACTATCAGGATGCCAAAACATCATTGCATTGCTGAAACGCCGAGACATGGCAACATAGTTGAGACCAATCTATCTTACTTTTGTGTTGTCGGATCCAAGCCATGACATTATCCCCTCCTCAAGCGAGATCTTCTAGATGGAGCCGGTTTGTTAGGATACCGTTGGTGGAACCGATTAACTAAGTCTTGGGCATGAACCAGGTTTTCAGCAGGCTCCCAAGTAGCTTCAGAAGGAGGGTAACCTCGCCAAAAGACAAGGTACAGGAGCTTTCCACGAGTCCTCTTGGAGTCCAGGACCTCCTGAACTTCAAACTCTTCTTTGACCTTCAATTTTGACTGGAGCTGGGGGTTCTCGATGACGTTTTGGGATCTGGGTTTCATGATAGGGCTCAAGCAAGGAGACATGGAAAACATCGTGGATCTTGAACTGGGGTGGAAGCTCTAATTGGCAAGCCACTAGACCGACAAGTTTAGCAATTTTGAAAGGTCCAAGGCGCTTGTAATCCAACTTGGCACATGGGCGGGTGGTAGCAATGTTCTTTCTAAGAAGCCAGACCTTGTCTCCAACCTTGAAGTTTAGATGGTCCTTACGTCGGTGGTCTGTTTGCTTTTTTTGCCACTCCTGTGTCAACTTGAGCTCTGCCATAAAGTCCTGTTGAACTTGTCCAAGACTCTTGGCCCTCTCTTCAGCTTAAGGGTTTACTGAGTCTCCATGAATTTCAAGGCTGAATTGGGGATGAAAGCCGTAGTTGGCAAAAAACGGACTGACACCAGTCAATGCATGCGTTGTGTTGTTATAAGCAAACTTTGCTTAAGATAGCAGGGCCAGCCAATCGTCCTATTGGTAGCTCACAATGCAATGGAGGTATTGCTCGAGTGTCTAGTTTGTCCGTTCGATTTGTCCATCTGTCTCGAGGTGGAAAGCTGAAGATAGCCAGATGTCAACTCTAAGGAGCTTGAATAGGCGTCGCCAAAACTTAATGCAAACCGAGGGCCTTTGTTAGACACAATTTCCTCAGGGAGTCCATGCAGCCGGATAATCCCGTCCAAAATCGACTAAGCTGTCTCTTCTACCGTGATTGACTTGGAACAAGGGGTGAAATGGGCCATCTTGGTGAGACGATCAAGCACAACTAGGATTGAGTCCTTGGCTTTGACAATAGGGAGGTCCGTGATGAAGTCCATTGCAATAGATCCCCATGGTCAGCTGGGAATCGACAAGGGTCGTAGGAGTCCAAACAGGCGATGCTTCGGAGCCTTGGATTGAGCACATGTATCACAAGACTTGACATACTCTCGTATTAGCCTGTTCATCTTGGGCCACCAATAATTCCTTGACACTAGTTCGTGAGTCCGTGCCATTCCGAAGTGACCGGCCAGGGTGTTGTCGTGGCATTATCTTAGGATCTTTAAGCGTATAGGACCTTCAGGTACATAGATAAGGTTGTTTCGAAGGAGAAGTCCGTCTTGCTGCTCACACTAAAAGAAAAACCTTGATTTACAACTGGTGTCTACGACTGTGTTTTAGTTGAAAGAGACATTTTACAACTAACTATCTAATAGTCGCCTAAGACAAGTCACAGATGACAAATAGTCGCATAAAACATTACATTAGGATAACGTCATCAGATGGTAGATGAAGTCTAAATTTAGTATATACTGTTTCATCCGATGGGGCCAGTATATACATATGTATACAAGGCATCATTTTGTGACTATAAATTGCAACTATTTTGATGGATCCAAACTCCAACCATGTGGAGACACATGTTAACTATTGAAATACTTCAATTATATTTCCTTAAATCCTTCTAGATTTATCTAGGTCATTGGATTCAACACATTGGGATTGTCACATGT
>Ga0116226_10002762_pt1 | contig 15376 bp, 12 predicted proteins | sample S1TSphfallax_FD_89692 | JGI IMG/M metagenome (GOLD analysis project Ga0116226, IMG submission 89692) | Host-associated microbial communities from peat moss isolated from Minnesota, USA - S1T2_Fa - Sphagnum fallax MG | ecosystem: Host-associated > Plants > Peat moss > Unclassified | place: USA...
GCCCCGCCGCCCTCAAGGTTCGTAAGCGTAGGGCGTGATCGCTTCGGCCTGCAGCGTGGGCAGGGTATGCACATTGCGAATGACGGACAGCCGCGATGCAACGGCTGCGAGCAGCAGCGCGGTCACGCCGCCGAAACCCAGTGCCCAGCGCAGGCCGAAGTGTTGCCCGAGCCAACCGCCCAAGAGCGCACCGGGAAGTGAGGGCAGCAGGATCAACCAGCGCATGGTGCTGGTCATGCGGCCGAGCATCGGCGCGGGCGTGACGGACTGGCGCAGCGACAAGAAGTTGATCGTGATGAACACCGCGCCGAGGCCGAACAGCGACAACATGGTCACGTAAGCCACGATGCCGAGCGCGTTGACGGGCGCCGCGGCCAGCAGCAACCATCCGCAACCCGTGATCGCGAACCCAAAGGTTAGGGTCGAGCCCGAACCGAGTCGGCGTACGACCCGGGACCCGATGATGCTCGCCGCGATCGTGCCGACACCGAGACCGACGTAGCTCAATCCCACCGCTCGCTCACTCAAGCCCAGTTCCCGCGTCGCGAACAGAATCTGCACCACCATCGCAGCTTGATTGCACATCTGCCAGACGCCGACGCAGCTCGCCATCGCCACGAGCAGCGCATTGCCGCGCACGAAACGCAGGCCCGCCCGCATCGCCGGCCAGAACGGCTCATTGCGTTCCGACGGGGTCTCGTGCACGGCGATACCGCGCAGGATCGACGCCGAGGTCAGCAACAAGATCGCGTCGGCGAGCAGTGCCATCGGCGCGCCCACCAACTTGATCAAGGCGCCGGCGGCTCCTGGACCGGAAACTTCCGCGGTCGACGAGGCGAGCGCGTTCTTCGCATGCGCCTCGACGAGCCGTTCGCGCGGAACGATTTGCGTGAGCACGATTTGAGCGGCGCTGCCGGCGGTCGTATTGACCGAGCCGATCACGAAGGCGGTGACATAAAGCCAGTCGATCGACAGCCATCCGAACCACCACGCGAGCGGCACCGTGAGAACCGTGCACGCGATGGTGAGTTCGCCGACGACGTAGACGGGCAGCTTGCGCACGCGATCGAGCCACACGCCCGTGGGCAGCGAGAACAAGACGAAGGGCGCGATCTCCGTGGCCGTCAGTTGGCCCATTTGCGTGGGCGTCGCGCGCAATAAGACGGCCGCGGTCAGAGGCAAGGCGAGCAGCGTCACCTGGCCTCCGAACGAGGAGATCAAGATCGAGGTCCAGAGGCGTCGGTAGACCCGGTCGCGCAGTAGATCCGTTGGAGCGAGCGTCAAGCTCTCCCGCCAGCGTGGCGGCAGGAGGCGCCTGAAAAAACCGTTGTTCATGATGGTACCCACATGGTACCCGATGACGCTAAGACCGGGTGCCCCGGCCGATCGACCTGCTCATGGAGCCTCAGGGAGGATCCGGAGGTTCTCTGTAAGGCACGGACTTGCAATTGCCGTTGACGGCCGCGAGCGTTGCGGCGCGGAATCCGCTCGCGAAGGCATCGCAATATTGGGCGAGATTGGGGCGGTTCAGCGGAAAATCGCAAGAGCCTGGCAGATAGAAGGGCTCGAGAGCCTGTACGAGCGTTGCCGTACGTGGATCGAAACGCAGGGCATCACGCACATACCAATCTCCGGCTTCAGCCATCGACTTGCCGGAGCCATCCTTGACCAGGGTGGCCGGATTGAAAGATCCCCACAGGATGTCCCAGAGCACGAGGCTTTGCGCAGGGCCGGGAGTGTCGGCTTGCGCAGCCGATAGATCATGCCAATCCATCGAGCCATGGGCATTCTCGCCGGTAACGAAGTCCGTCTCGCCGGCGCGACGCCGCCGCAATTGATAGAACGCTCGTTCAGGGTCGCGGCGCAGCCCCCATGCGAACCAGCGCGTCGGACCGGATGGGTCCATGGCACCCGGCATTGAAATCGTTACCGGCGCGTGCAGCCAAAACACGGACGCGTAACGCCGTCCCTCATCGGCGCCAAACTCACCCTCGGGGGTCACGAACAGTTTCTGACTCTTGGATCGCGCGCTCAGCGTGGTCGAGGCCAGAGGATTGGGCATCAGCACATCACAATCGAAACTCTGCCCGCGCTCGGCCGCGCGCAGCTGCCGGGCAGATCCTGGGAAGATCAGCACGAAGAGTGCGAGCGAGACGATCAGCGCGCGTGTAGCGGGCATGGAGAGCCAGACACCATCGGCCTAGCCGCTGCGGAAGGACCCGAAGGAGCGCAGCCGCGCCTGGCGCGCGTCCAGCAGCTGAGTGACCGGCAAATTGCGCAACTCGGTCAGGTGCTTGAGGATGCTTTCCTTGACGGTCGCGCCCATGGCCTGCGGATCGCGATGCGCGCCGCCATGCGGCTCCTTGAGTACTTCATCGACGAGACCGAGCTTCTTGAGGCGTTCGGCGGTGCCGCCCATCGCATCGGCGGCGATCTCCTTTTTCTCGGTGCTCTTCCACAGGATCGAGGCACAACTCTCCGGCGAGATCACCGAGTACACGCTGAACTGCAGCATCACGAGCCGGTCGCAGACACCGATCGCAAGCGCGCCGCCAGAGCCGCCCTCGCCGATCACGACGGAGAGGACCGGCGCGGCGAGGCTGGACATTTCGAACAGATTGCGGGCGATGGCCTCGCTCTGCCCGCGCTCTTCGGAGCCGATGCCGGGATAGGCTCCGGGCGTATCGATCAAGGTGATGATCGGAATGCGGAAGCGTTCGGCCATCTTCATGAGGCGCAGCGCTTTGCGATAGCCCTCGGGCTTGGGCATGCCGTAGTTGCGGCGCACCCGCTCCTTCGTATCGCGACCTTTCTGCTGGCCGATCAGCATGACCGGAATGCCATCGATGCGGGCGAGACCGCCGACGATCGCCAGATCGTCGCTGTACATGCGATCGCCGTGCAGTTCCTGCCAGTCGGTAAAAATCATCGACACATAGTCGAGCGTGTAGGGGCGCTGCGGGTGACGGGCGAGCTGGGTGATCTGCCAGGGCGTCAGGTTGGCAAAAATACTCGTCGTCAGCGCCCGACTCTTGACTTGTAAGCGCTTGATTTCTTCGGAAATATTGACGCTACGGTCGGCACCTAAGAACTTCAGCTCCTCGATTTTCGCTTCGAGCTCCGCAATCGGCTGCTCGAATTCCAGAAAACTCATCGCCATGAAGATGTTTCCTCACCTTTAACGTCGCTGCGCGGACCATACACCAAATACCACCCCTCGCGCCCGACCAGCGCGGTGAGCCGGTCGAGCAGCTCCCGGGTCGGGCGGACCGACCAGGTGTCCGGCAGGTTCAATTTGCCCGTGTAGCTCGGTCGCGCCACGGCGATGCTCACGCCGCAGGGACCCCGCAGATACGGCTTCAGGAGTTCCTCGAAGCGATTCAGGCCCTGCGGTCCATCGAATTCTGTGGGCCAGCGCAACCACAACCGCCTTGCATAACGCTCGCGTGCCTTGTCGATGTCGAGCACGGCCTTCGCCTGCAAACGCCAGGCCTCGATGAAATCGTCGAAGCGCAGACTGCCGTCGATCACGAGGATCGCATCCTTGACGATCAGATCGCGGTATTGCTGAAACATCTCCTCGAACAGACTCACCTCGAGCCGGCCGCTGCGATCGTCGAGGATCAAGGTCACGCGGTTCGGACGGCGCCGAATCTCGAGCACGAGACCCGCGACGGTGGCGAGCTTGCCGCCGCCCCAGGCGCGACCGCCATCCGGCGCGGGCGCGGGCTTGGGACCACCGACGTCGGCGAGGCGGGCACTCACGAGAAACTTGAGATCCGGTTCGTAGGGCGTGATCGGATGCCCGCTCAGGAACAGCCCCAAGGTCTCGCGCTCGTAGCCCAAGCGCACGGCCTCGGTCCAATCGGGGACAGCCGGGGTCGTCGAGAGCACGACGCTCTGCGCCGCGCCCAATCCGAACAAGTCATCCTGACCGGTGCTCTGTGCGAGCGAATTCTGCTCACCGAGATGCATGGCCCGGTCCAGCTCCGCGCTCAAGGTCGCACGATTGGGACCCAGCGCATCGAGGCAGCCGCTGCGGATCATGGCTTCGAGCACGCGCCGATTGACCTTGGTCAGATCGATGCGCCGGCAAAGATCGGCGAGACTGCCGAAGGGACCGTGAGCGGCGCGCTCGGCGATGATCGCCTCGACGGCCGAGGCGCCGACGCCCTTGATCGCGCCGAGCCCGTAGCGGATGCTCGCGGGTCCGGCGACCTTGAATGCATAGACCGATTCGTTGACGTCGGGCGGCCGCACCTCGAGTTGCATGCTCGCGCACTCGTCGATCAGCGTGACCACCTTGTCGGTCTTGTCCATGTCGGAGGACAAGACCGCCGCCATGAAGGCGGCCGGATAATGCGCCTTCAGCCAGGCGGTCTGATAGGACAGCAGAGCATAAGCGGCGGAGTGGGACTTGTTGAAGCCGTAGCCCGCGAACTTTTCCATGAGGTCGAAGATGTACGTGGCCTGCGCCTCGCGCACGCCGCGGCCGACGGCGCCGTTCACGAACACTGAACGCTGCTTGGCCATCTCCTCGGGCTTCTTCTTGCCCATGGCCCGACGCAGGAGGTCCGCGCCGCCCAGCGTGTAGCCGGCCAGGATCTGGGCGATCTGCATGACCTGTTCCTGGTAGAGGATCACGCCATAAGTCGCCGCCAGCACGGGTTTCAAATCCGGATGCAGATAATCGATCGCTGAGCCGCTGGTGTCGTGTTTGCGTGCGATGAAGTCATCGACCATGCCCGACTGCAGCGGACCGGGTCGGAACAAGGCGACCAAGGCGACGATGTCGCCGAAGCGATCCGGCTGGAGGCGGCGGATCAGATCCTTCATGCCGCGCGATTCGAGCTGGAATACCGCCGTGGTGCGGCAGCTCTTGAGCAGCTGATAAGTCGGCGCGTCGTCCATCGGCAGCGCCGTGATCTCGAGCGGCGGCTCGCCGGTAACCGCCCTTTGCGCGTTGATGTCGCGCACGGCCCAATCGATGATCGTCAGCGTGCGCAGTCCGAGGAAGTCGAACTTGACGAGACCCGCGGCCTCGACGTCGTCCTTGTCGAACTGCGTGACCGGCGTCGTGCTGCCCTCTTCGCAGTACAACGGCGTGAAATCGGTGAGCACGGACGGGGCGATCACGACACCTCCGGCATGCGTGCCGGCGTTGCGTGCGAGACCCTCGAGGCTGCGCGCGAGGTCGATCAACTCGCGCACTTCGCCGTCGCCCGTGTAGAGCCGCGCGAGCTCCTCCTCCTGTTCGAGCGCCTTGTCGAGGGTGATCCCGATCTCGAAGGGAATGAGCTTGGCGATCTTGTCGACGTAGCCGTAATTGTGGCCGAGCACGCGGCCGACGTCGCGCACGACGGCCTTGGCGGCCAGCGTGCCGTAGGTGATGATCTGCGAAACGCGCTCGCGACCGTACTTGCTCGCCACGTATTCGATGACGCGGTCGCGCCCTTCCATGCAGAAATCGACGTCGAAGTCGGGCATCGAGACGCGCTCGGGATTCAAGAAGCGCTCGAACAGCAGATCGTGCTCGATCGGATCCAGATCCGTGATGCCGAGCACGTAGGCAACCAGGGAGCCCGCGCCGGAGCCGCGGCCCGGTCCCACGGGCACGCCGTTCTGACGCGCCCAGCGGATGAAGTCCGCGACGATCAAAAAGTATCCCGCGAAACCCATGCTGCAGATCACGCCGAGCTCCAGTTCGAGCCGGCCTTCGTAGTCGGCCTGGACGCGGGCGACGGCGTCGTGCAGCTGCGGCGTCGCGAGCCGTGCGGCGAGGCCCGTGCGCGCCTCGTCGCGCAGGAACTGCTCGGTATCGCTGCCCGCCGGCACGGGATACGCGGGCAACATCGAGGCGCCGAGCTTGATCTCGAGCGAGCAGCGCTTGGCAACTTCGACGGTGTTGGCGAGCAAGGCGGGCGCATCGGCGAACAGTTCCGCCATCTCCGCGGGCGTCTTGAGGTACTGTTCCTCGGAGTAGCGCCGCGCACGGCTGGGATCGGCGAGCAACGCGCCGTCATGGATACAGACCCGCGCCTCGTGGGCCTCGAACTCGGAGCGCGTCAAAAAGCGCACGTCGTTGGTCGCGAGCGCGGCGACCCCGCGCAGGTCCGCCAGATCGAGCGCCGCCTCGGTGTACACCAGTTCGCCGGCGCGACCGGTGCGTTGCACCTCGACGTAGAAACGGTCGCCGCAAAGGGCGAGCCAGGCATCGAGGCAGCGTGCGGCCTCGTCCTCGCGGCCGCGCGCGATCGCCCGGCCGATGTCCCCCTCGGGACCGCCGGACAGGACGATCAGCCCCTCGAGCGTCTCGGCGCTGAGCCAGCCCCGCTCGAACATCGGCTGGCCCAGTTGCTGGCCTTCGAGGTAGGAACGCGTCACGAGCTGGGTCAGATGACGATACCCGGTGAGGTTCTGGCACAAGAGCACGACGCGCACCGGCAGCGCGCGTTCGCCGGGCTCGCGGATCCAGGCATCGACGCCGATCAAGGGTTTGACCCCCGCCCCGAGCGCCTCCTTGTAGAACTTGACCATTGCGAACAGATTGCTCTGATCCGTGAGCGCCACCGCCGGCATTCCGGAGCCGGACACCGCCGTCATCAATTCGGGCATGCGCACGATGCCGTCCACCAGGGAATACTCGGTATGCAGACGCAGATGCACGAACTGGCTCAAGACGGCGACTCCGCCCGGCAGATCTCGGCCTCGCGGGGCGCGGTGCTTGCCGCGCGCCAGCTCCCGACGGGGGCAAAACTGCGCCGGTGCAGCGGACAGGGTCCGACTTTTTCCAGCTGGCGCCGGTGCAGCGGCGTCGCGTAACCCTTGTGCACGGCGAAGCCGTAGTCAGGATAGAGCGTGTGCGCGCGTTCCATGTAAGCGTCGCGGGCGGTCTTGGCAAGTATCGATGCGGCGCCGATCACCTGCTCGGTTGCATCCCCTTGAATGATCGCCCGCGCCTCCACGGCCAAGCCCAAACCATTCAGGGAGGGCAGCCGATTGCCGTCGACCAACAAGACGTCCGGCCGCACGACCAGGGCGAGCACCGCACGGCGCATCGCCAGGAAAGTCGCCTGCAGGATGTTGAGGCTGTCGATCTCGGCCGCATCGGCCCAGCCGATGCCGAAACCCAATGCTTTGAGGCGGATCGTGCGGGCCAGTCTGATGCGGGTCTCGGCATCGAGGATCTTGGAGTCGGCGACTCCGGCAATGCGCTGACCGGAACGGAACACGACGACCGCGGCGACGACGGGGCCGGCGAGCGGGCCGCGTCCGGCTTCATCGATGCCAGCGATGCGCAGCGTCCTCTTCACTTCGCGCGCGCGTGAACCAAACGCAGGATCGCGTCGGCCGCGCTCTCGCTGCCGCCCTGACGCAGGGTTGCATGGATGCGGGTGAATTCTTGCGTCAATTCCCGCCGCCGCGTGGGATCATCCAGCCACATCAAGAGCTCCGCTCCGATCGACTCGGGGACGATTTGTTCCTGAAAATATTCGCTGACGACGCGTCGATCCGCAAGCAAATTCGGTTGCGCGAAGAATTTGGATTTGACCAGCCGCCAACGCCGCAGCGCCCAGGCCGTGATGGCCCCGAACCGATAGACGACGACCATGGGCCGCTTGCACAGCGCGGCTTCGAGGCTCGCCGTTCCGGAGGCCACGAGCACGGCGTCAGCGGCGATCAACGCGGCCTGCGCGCGGCCATCGAGCAAGCTGATCTCGACCTCGGGCGCGAGCCGGGCCAAATTCGCGGCGAAAATCTCGCGCGTCACCGCGCTCGCCATCGGCGCGATGAATTTGAGCGCCGGGCGCCGTGCGGCGAGCCAGCGCGCCGTCGCCGCAAAGTCGGCCGCGAGCCGCGTCACTTCACCGCGCCGGCTGCCGGGCAGCAGCGCGACGATCTGCGCGTCGTCGGGCAGGCCCAAAGCCGCGCGCGCGGCGCCCCGATCCACCTCGAGCGGAATCGCGTCGGCGAGCGGGTGGCCGACGAACTCCGCCGCAAGCCCCTGCTCGTCGTAGAACCGCTTCTCGAAGGGCAGCAGGCACAGGACAAGATCGATCGAGTCGCGCATGCTGCGAACCCGGCTCTGGCGCCAGGCCCAAACCTGGGGACTCACGTATTGCACCGTGGGAATCCCGGCGCGACGCAGCGCGGCCGCCAAGCCTAGATTGAATTCCGGCGCATCGATGCCCACGAACACGTCCGGTTGGGCGGCAATGAAGGCGCGCCGGATGCGCGCCCGCAGCGCCAAGAGCCGCGGCAAATCCCGCAGGATCTCGAACAGGCCCATGACGGCGAGGGATTCCGACGGCTCCCAGACTTCGCAGCCGGCGCTCTGCATTTTCGGTCCCGCGATGCCGAAGAAGCGCAGGTCGGGCCGCCGCCGTCGCAGGGCTTCGATCAAGTGCGCGCCCAGGGTGTCGCCGGAGGCTTCGCCGGCGACCAGACCGATCCGCAGTGGCACCGGCATCACCCGCCGCCTGGGCGAAACTTGCTCAGACAGGCTCCTACCGCACGATGCTGCGCGAACTGCGTTTGATGAATTCGACGAAGGGCTTGATCTCGGCCTGTTCGAGCGCAATTTGCTCGAGCTGGGCGACCGCCACGTCGAGCTTGAGGCCCGAGCGATAGAGAAGACGGTAGGCACGGCGGATGTTCCGGATCTGCTCCGCGTCGAACGAACGGCGCTTGAGCCCCTCGGAATTCACGCTATGCGGTTCGGCCGGCTGGCCCACGGCCATGACATAGGGCGGCACGTCGCGCGTCACGGCCGCATTGTTCGCGATGAAGCAATGCGCACCGACCTTGGTATGTTGATGGACCGCCGACAAGCCGCCCATGATGACCCAGTCGCCGATTTCGACGTGGCCGCCCAAGGTGGCGCAGTTGGACATGACGATCTTGTCGCCGAGCCGGCAGTCGTGCGCGACGTGCACGTAGGCCATGAGCAGGTTGTCGCTGCCGATCGAGGTCACGCCCTTATCGTGGGTCGTGCCGCGATTGACGGTGACGAACTCGCGAAACACGTTTCGATCCCCGATCTCCAGACGCGTCGGCTCGCCCTTGTATTTCTTGTCCTGCGGCGCATCGCCCAGCGAGGCGAACTGAAAAATTTTGTTGTCGCGGCCGATTCGCGTCGGACCGTTGATGACGGCGTGCGGCCCCACCCAGGTGCCGGCACCGATCACGACATCCGCGCCGATCACGGTGAACGGTCCGATTTCCACATCCGGCGCAATCTCCGCTGACGGCGCTATCACCGCACGCGAATCGATCATCCCTGCTCTCCCTTCTTCTCCGGCGCCTTGGTCTCGGGTGCCACCATGATCTCGGTGGACGCCACCTCGACGCCATCGACCTGTGCGAGGCCGTGAAACTTCCAGATTCCCTTGAAGGCGCGCAGGAGCTTGACCGTGAGGATCAGCTGATCGCCCGGCTCCACGGGTTTGCGGAAGCGAGCTTTGTCGATGGCGACGAAATAAAAGCGGGTTTCGTCGGTCGGCACGTAGCCGACCGTCTTGAAGGCGAGGATGCCGGACGCCTGCGCGATCGCCTCGATGATCATGACACCCGGCATCACTGGCCGGTGCGGGAAATGGCCCGTGAAATAAGGCTCGTTGAAGGTCACGTTCTTCAACGCCACGATGCGTTCACCGGGCACGAGATCGAGCACGCGGTCGATCATCAGGAATGGATATCGATGCGGCAGCTGCTGCATGATCTCCTCGATATTCAGCCTCGTCAGCTCACTCATCGTCGCTCCTTGAACTCTTGCTCTGTGAGCTCGGCTTGACCGACCCCAACCTGCGAAATTGCGCCACCCTCTTCCACCACACCTTCGTTTCCTCGGCGGGAATGCCGCTCGAGTAGCTCCCCGGACCCCGGATCGAGGCGCTGATCATGCTGAACCCCGTGATCACCACGTCGTCGGCGATCGTCAGGTGCCCCGCCATCCCCACCAAGCCGCCGATGATGCATCGCTTGCCGATCGTCGTACTGCCGGAGATGCCGGTGCAGGAGGCGATCGCCGTATGTTCTCCGATCGTGACGTTGTGGCCGATCTGGATCTGATTGTCGAGCTTCACGCCGTTCTCGATCACGGTGTCCTCGATGGCCCCGCAATCGATCGTGGTATTGGCGCCGATTTCCACGTCATCCCCGATGCGGACACCACCAATCTGCGGGATCTTCACCCAGGTATGTCGGTCCATCGCGAACCCGAAGCCGTCCGCCCCGACGACCACGCCGGGGTGCAGGATACAGCGTTCGCCGAGCTGGCTGTCGGGACAAAGCGTCACGCGTGCAACCAGCCGCGAGTCCGCGCCGATATGCGAGCCTTGCTGGACGATGCAGCCGGGCCCGACGAAGCTGCGCGGACCGAGCACCACGCCATCCTCGACCACCGCCTGCGCGGCGACGGTCGCCGACGGGTCGACGCGCGCGCCGGGCGCCACCACGGCGCTCGGATGGATGCCGGGCGGGGCGATCGGCGACGGGTGCAGGACGGCGGCGATGCGCGCATAGCTCAAGTAGGGATTGGCATCGACGAGTGCCGCCACGGGACACCAGGCGGCGTTCTCGGCGGAGATCACGACGGCGCTCGCCGCCGTCGCCTCGAGCTGCTTGCGGTAGCGCGGGTTGGCAAAGAAACTGATGCCGCCCGCGGCCGCCCGATGCAACGTGGCGACCCGGCTGACGCGCAGGTTCGGGTCGCCTTGTAGCTCGAGACCGAACCTGACTGCTAGCTCACCGAGACTGTAACCGTCGGCCTGCACGGGCAAACACCAGTCCGGCCGTCGAGCCGCGGGGGCTCGCGTTACTTCGTGGCCGGGGGCTTCGGTGCCCCACTCGCGGGGGCGCTGCCTTGAGGCGGTGCGGCCGGCAGGGTCGCCGGCTTGGTCAAGAGCACGGCGAGCACCTGGGCCGTGATGTCCAACTGCGGCTTCGCATAGAACACCCCGTCACCGAGCACCAGGTCGAAGCCTTGAGCGGCGGCATAGGTCTGGATCTCGGAGACGAGATAACGCTGCACCTTGCCGAGTTCCTCGTTGCGCCGGGTGGACGCATCGTCCTGGAATTCGCCGGCCTTGCGGGAGAACTCGCGCTGTTCGTCGCGCAGAGACTTCTCGGCCTTGGCGCGGTCGGTTTCCGCCATCACGGCGCCTTCCCGCTGAAGCTTCTCGTCACGGGCTTTCAGGTCGTTCTGCATGGTCAGCAGATCGCGTCGACGCGGCGAGAATTCCGTCTCGAGCGCGGCCATGGCCGTCTTCGTCTGCGGTGCATCCTCCAGCAACTTCTGGAAATTGACGACACCGATTTTGTTTTCCGCACTCGCCTGCTGCGCTGCGAAAAATCCGCAGACACTCAGCAACAGGAAAGCAACGCTACGCTTGAAAGTCGACATAGTGATCCTCGAGACCTCGAATGAAGGAATGGTCAAAACGATTGTCCGATCGAAAATTGAAATCGCTCGGTCTCGTCGTTGAACTGAACGGTGTTACCGGGGAACGCGTTCAACGGTACCGCATACGAGAACCGGAACAGTCCCAGGGGCGCAAGCCACTGCACGGCCACGCCCGTCGATTTCTTCAGCTCATTATAGCTGAAATGATAATTGACGGGCGTCGTGTCATCGACCCCGAGGAATTTGACATTGTTTCCGGTCTGAAAGACGTTCCCTAAGTCGAAGAACCAGCTGACGCGCGCCGCGCTCTTCCATTTCTCGGGCACGGGAAAGATCAATTCCAGCCGGTTCACGAGCCGAAAATTGCCGCCGTAGGGATGGCCGATGCCGATGTTGTCGCGCGGCCCCAGCGTGCTCTCGCGGTAGCCGCGCACGCTGTCCGGGCCGCCGGCGAAATAGTTGAGGAATGGCGGCAAGGCCGTCGTATGCCCGAGCGCCGAGGCGTAGTCGATCGTCGCCTGGTCCGACAACATCCACTTGCCGATGAGCGGCACGTATTTGACGAACTGATAGTTGAGCGCGTAGTAGCGCACGTCGCTGCCCGGCACGGCGTAGCGGAACGAAAGCGCGTTACGCATGCCGCTCGTGGCGAACTGCGCGCGGTTGCGCGAGTCCATCGACCAGCCGCCCGTGAATTCGAACGTGTAGAAATCGGTCCCATAGACCGTGTAAGGCGTGTCCAGCGAGTTCACGTAGCCGTCGCCGTTCGTATCGTCGATCTGCCGTTCGAAGCCGGAGCCGTTGCTGCGCACCCAATTGACGGCCTGCTGTGCGCTGTAGCCCTGCGACGTGACGAGTTCGTTCTTGTTGGCGGCCACGCCCAACTGGACGCCCTGATATTCCGTGATCGGATAGGAGAAACTCTGCGCGAGGGTCAGCTGCTTCGTGCCGAACACCGAGGACGAGGAGACGAACTGCGTGACGTCGCGGTAGGTGAACGAGGTGGTGCGGGCGACGTTGTCGATCGTGATGTACGGATCAGTATTCGCAATCGTGTAGGTCTTGCTGTACTTGCCGGCGTTGACCTCGAGGGCGATGCGCTCGCCGCTGCCCATGAAGTTGCTGTGCACGAAGTTGCCGTTGAGGCTGAATTTCTGCGCTTCAGAGTAACCGATGCCGCCGCCGAACTGCCCGGGCAGGCCTTCCTTGATGTTGTAATCGACGTCGACGAGATCCGCGCTGCCCGCGACGGGCTTGTTCTCGAACTCGACCTTCTCGACGTAGGGCAGGCGCTGAATGCGCTCCTTGGAGCGCTCGACCGCCGAATTGGACAACCAACCGCCTTCGAGCTGCCGCATTTCCCGGCGCAGAGTCTCGTCGTTGATCGCGGTTTCGTTGTTGAAGTTGATGTGCCGGACGTAGACGCGGTTGCCCGGCTCGATGAAGAACGTGATCGACACGGTCTTCTTTTCGTTGTCGGCCGTCGGCACGGGATCGATCTTGGAGAACGCGTAACCGTCGGCGCCGAGCCGATAGCTCATGAGCTCCTGGGAATTCGTCACGGCTTTGCGCGAAAAGGTGTCACCCGGATGAATCAGCAACAGCTTGCGCAGCTCCGATTCCGGCACGACCATGGTGCCGGCGAGCTTGATCTCCGACACCTTGAAAACCTCTCCCTCGGTCACGTTCACGGTGATGAACATGTCGTCTTTTTCGGGCGCGATCGTCACCTGGGTCGAATCGAGCTGGAAATTCGCGTAGCCGCGATCCATGTAATACGAGCGGATCTTCTCCAGATCTCCGGTCAGCGATTCGCGCGAGTAGCGGTCATCCTGCTTGTACCAGGAGAGCCAGTTCGGCGTCTTCAACTCGAGCGAGTTGAGCACGTCCTTCTCGTCGAAGCTCTTGTTGCCGACGAGGTCGATCATCCGGATGACGGCGCGCTTGCCTTCCTTGATGTCGACCGTGACGTCGACCTTATTGCCCGGCAGGTCGGTGACCTTGGTGTCGATGCGTACGGCGTACTTGCCGCGGCTGAAGTATTGATCCGTCAGGTACTGCTTGACCTCGTCGAGCACCGAGCGGTCGAAGATCTTGCCGGTGGCAAGACCGACGTTGCGCAGACTCTTCGTCAGATCCTCGGTCTTGATGTCCTTGTTGCCCTTGATGTCGAACTTCGCGATCGATGGCCGCTCGACGACGACGACCAGCAGCGTATTGCCGTCGCGGCGCAGTTCGACGTCGCGAAAGAATCCGGTCGCGTACAAGGCGCGCATGGCCTCGGCCACGCGCTGTGCGTCGAGGTGATCGCCGATATTCACGGGCAGGTAATTGAACACCGTGCCCTCGGAGATGCGCTGCAGGCCCTCCACACGAATGTCACCGACGGTGAACTGATCGGAAGCCGCTTCCTGCGCGACCGCCGTGAGAGTCAATGGTTGGACTGCCAGGGCGACGACGCCGAGAAACCGAAATTCAATCCCCACGCTAGCCGAACCTAATATTTTGATTGGTCATGACTTCCCATCAGTTCAAATGTCTGGAGATATCGTTGTAGAAGGCGAGGCTCATGAGCACCATGAGCAGCGCGATGCCGAGCTGTTGCCCGAACAGTTGGGCGCGCTCGGACATCGGACTCCCTTTGACGCCCTCGACCAGTTGGTAGACGACCTGGCCGCCGTCGAGCAGAGGCACGGGCATCAAGTTCAAGATCCCGAGGCTCACGCTGATGATCGCCAGGAAACTGATGAAGGCGCCGATGCCGAGCGTTGCGCTGTCGCCCGCGAATTCCGCGATGCTGATCGAACTGCTGATGTTCTTCGCCGACACCTCGCCGATCACCACGCGCCAGAGCATCTGCACCGTGAGCGCGGACATCTCCCAGGTCTTGTCGACACCTTCGGCGACCGCCGCGATCGGTCCCGAGCGGCGCATTTGAATGAGGCCCGCAGGCCAGCTGCGCGCGCCTTCCTGCAGAGTGATGCCGAGGCGGCCGATCGTGCGGCCATCGACCTGCACGGCGGGCACGGCGGCCTGCAGCGCCAGGTGCTCTGCACCGCGTTGCAGATCGATCGTGACGGTGCGGCCCGGCGCACCGCTGACCGCGTTCACGAAAGCGAGACTATTGCCGAGCGGATGATCGTCGACAGCGATCAGACGGTCGCCGGGTTTGATGCCCGCCTTTGCGCCCGCGCTGCCGTCCGGCACGGTGGCAACGAAGGTCGGCGCCTGCCAGCTAGCGAGGTCGAAGCCGAGACCGGGCAGCAGCCGGCCCGGTTCGGTCAGCGCCCGCCTGTCGCCGGTCACTCGCAAGGTCATGCTGCTCACCCCACCGTCACGGCGCACTTGCAGCGGAATCGTACCGTCATCGGTGAAGCGGCGGATCAGGGCAATCTGCAGTTCCTCCGTGTCCTCGACACGCCGGCCGCCAACCTGCAGGATCGTGTCGCCGTGCCGGAGGCCCGCCACCGCCGCGGGACTGCCCGCTTGGACGTCGCCGACGACCGGGACTGCGATCTCGGTGCCGAGCATCGCGAAAATCGCATACAGGACGATCGCGAAAACGAAATTCATGAAAGGCCCGGCAAGCAGCACGGCGACCCGGTGGGAAATCGGACGGCGGGTGAAGGAGCGCGACATGTCCACCAGCGCCACGGGTCCCTCGCGCTCGTCGAGCAGCTTGACGTAACCGCCCAAGGGGATCGCCGCCAGGCAGTATTCAGTATGATCGGGCCCGGGACCGACGCGCATCCACAACGGCTTGCCGAAACCGATGCTGAAACGCAGAACCTTGAAACCGAGCTTCTTGGCAACCCAGTAGTGGCCGAACTCGTGCACGGCCACGAGGATCCCGATGGCGACCAGGTACGCGGCGACGTCGATCACATATTTCATGCAAATGCTCCACACGCGGGCTCGATCAAGGCAGCAGCGAATCGACGCGCGGTGGCATCCGCCTCCAACACATCATCC
>Ga0116226_10002765_pt1 | contig 15361 bp, 5 predicted proteins | sample S1TSphfallax_FD_89692 | JGI IMG/M metagenome (GOLD analysis project Ga0116226, IMG submission 89692) | Host-associated microbial communities from peat moss isolated from Minnesota, USA - S1T2_Fa - Sphagnum fallax MG | ecosystem: Host-associated > Plants > Peat moss > Unclassified | place: USA...
ATTTTAATATTATCATATTAATCGATTCTAAATAATTTTTTGTTTAATCAAATTTACATTTTCTGAAAAATATTTCAAATAAAATAAAATAAAAAAGTTTTACTTACCAAAACAAATATTTAAATATATTTGACAAATAAAATTTAAAAAACTTGCAATATATATTTAAACCATGGTTTAGTTTAACATAATTTTGTTTAGCCATAATTAATATAGCCATGGTTAATCTTAACGTAATTTAATTTAGCCATAAATAATTTAGCCTAATAAAATTAAGCATGGTTAATTCTAACCTAATTTAATTTAGCCATGGTTAGTTAATTTTTTTTGTTTATTTAGGCTAGGTTAATTTAACTACGATTATTTTAACCTAGGTTAGTTTAAGTTAGCATGGGGTTAACCTTAATACTAAAGGCACATAATATTATTATACATAGCCTATGTAGATATATTAAGTATAATATTTAAGTATGTATAAGTTTAAACCATTATTTTTATGACATGTGTCCATGTTGTACACATTTAGTTGCACGTTAGTTGCACACACAACCATATGGTTGAAAAATTATACAATACCAAATTTATAGTTACAAACATCACCAAGATAGTTGCAAATGATAATTAGTTGCATGCCAGTTGCATAGTGACTAGTTACAAAAGACATAATTTCTAGTAGTGCACCAACATTAGTAATCAAAAGCAAAAAATGATTTAAATTGAATTGACCTGGGACAACAATGATGAACGGACCACAACATTCAATGAGATTTAATATTGGTAGATACATACAACTGAAAAGTGAAAAAATTGAACATTCTAAACATGTCCTAAGTAAACCTAGTTCTAATTAAAGTCATAGATATATTGTTTTGCCATGCATTGGTGGCAAGTGAATTGTGTTGTCAAAAATAATCTTGGGTAGGCCTTGTTGTCTCCACTTGTTCAAAACCTTCAATGTTAGAAAGAAAGAAACGATTGTAGACATTGTTATGGCATATTACATGCATGCATTTTTTACAATAGGCAACTACTAAGCACAAACATCCATTAATGGATTTCAATCTTCAACTAAAAAGACAATTGTACTTAGACCTTCCAATGCATTAAGAATTGAAAACAAAGCTGACAAACAAGAGTTCCATACCTATTATGCATCATGTCAATTTCCCTAGATTGTGCTTGGTAGCCTTTGCTTTTGCTTTTGTAACCCACATCTAATAGAAGTAGAAACCTTTTTAACAATAGGCATTTTTTTACATTTATTCTTCTACTTCTTCAAAGGGCTCTCAACAATTTGGTCATTTGGTTGGGACCCATCAAATTGTCCCTTGCTAGATGTACATGGGTCCAACCACATTATTAGGAGCCACATGTGCCCCTTAAACCATTACTTTATTTTTAGAATATTTTAAATACATCTTTTATCAAAACAAAATCTTTAATGTTTTTTTAATACTATTATGTTAAGGCATATCTTTTTTAAATCCCAAAATGTGTCATTGAAAAATATTTTCAAATTATGCTTTTAATGTCAAAATTGTTTTTTAATTATTTTGATGCAACTTTTAAGTAGTGGTTATAAGAGTTTAAAAGTCTTTCTGCATATTTTTCACTCATTAGATTGATTCCGAATTTCTATGATATGTACATAATGTTTTCACAATAAGATTTTTTAAATATTATATTAATTATTATTATTTACAATTCAAAATTCAAAAAATTAAGTCGTGGTTAGATTGCTTTTAGTACATGTTAATATGATTACACCCACATGTACCTCCTTCCATTTCCTCCTCTTGCATCTCCTCCTCTTCCTCCTCCCATGGTGAAAATTTCAAATTGTCTTTAAACACTATTTTTTCTCAAACAACAACACCTAAGCTCAAACCTTTTTCTTTTTTCCATTACTAGGTTTCTTGTGTTTTTGGTCAAGGGACCACAAGATGAAAATCTATATATGGACAATCACCAAGTTGTGGTGGTTGGCAAAGACAGTTGGGATGGAAATGCATGGTGATGGGACTACAACAAGGTTGTATAGACCACTATAAACATATAGGACTCAAGAGGGGGTTACATGGATTGCAATAGAATTGTAGTGACTTTTAGAAGAATGTGGGACTGAAGATAGAATTACATGGTTTGTAGTATGGTTTTAGTGACTTTTAAAACAATTTGGTATTCAAGATGGGATTACATGGATCATGGTAGGGACCTCGTGACTTTCAAGAACAAATGGGATGTAAGATGAAATTATATGGACTACAACAAGGTTTTAGTGACTTCCAAGATTTTAGTGACTTTCAAGAATGTATGTGGGATGTAAGATGAAATTTTATGGACTATGTAATAAGGTTCTAGGTTCAAGACCATGTATGGAAGTAAGATGGAATTATAAGGACTAGACAGCAAGGTTGCATTGACTTTTAAGAACACACATGGGATGTCCAGACAATGGAATTATATGGACCATATAGCAAGGTTCTAATGACTTTCAAGAGCACATACTATGGGATGTCATGGTGTTTAGTGGAATTATATGGACTAGATAGCAAGGTTCACTAACTTTCAGGAACACACATGGGATGTAAGATGGAATTGTATGCACTAGACAATAGGGTTCACAAACTTTCAAGAGCATATGGGAGTGAAGATGCAAAACATACAACCAACAATAGGGTTCTAGTGACTATCACCAATATTTAGGACTCAAGATGGAAATTTTATGAATTATGTTACGATTATAGCAATTGTCAACAACATGTGGCATTGAAGAGAGAAGATACATGGACATTAGAATTAATTTAGTGAATGTCAATGGCATAAATGATTCCATATAACAATTGAATGGAATCTTATGAATGTGGGAAAATTGTCTGGTGACTTTCACACTTGTAGAATGGAAGATGGATTGAAAATTGAAAACATGTGAACATAGGACAAGTAATAAGTGCATTGTAAGGATTATCATAGAAACCTTATTGGCATAAATTTGACATATAAGTTGGACTGATCTAGAGTACTTGGAGCTAGGGCATCAAAACATAATACATACTGGGATAATTGAACATGAACTTAATGGCAAATTGCTAGTATTTGAAAAAAATCACATCGGATGTCTAATGGAATTATATGGACCAAATAATAAGGGTTCATTAACTTTCAAGAGCATATGGGAATGAAGATGGAAAACATACAACCAACAATAGGGTTTTAGTGTTTGTCACTAATACTCAGGGATCAACACTAGAAGAAAAAAAAATATTTTCAACTAGTCTCTCCAACTAAATTTTAGTCACATTCAACATTTGTGGCTAAAATTGAACTTTAGTCACCTTAAACAAATCACATGCAATATTAGTCACAAACGACAAAGGGTATTGGATGAAAAAAAAAGTCAACAAATACAAGTTCATCCTTTTGATTCCATTATATACATATTATCACGTGCAACTAAAATGCAACTATTTTGCTCATAATTGAGGGCAAATGATGTGTTGTCACGTCTCCCAATATTTAATTATTTAAAATATAATAATAATAATAATTTTGAAATAGTCTAGGATGTTCAATAATCTATGACATGTGGCCCAATGTAAATATGCCATGTGACATTTTGAAGTATATATTATAATAATAAATTAATATTAAGTTGGTAGGTAGATAAATTGGTGCTTACAAACCTAGGTTACATACCTACCTACTTAAGTAAAAATGTAAGTAAGTAGATCCCACCTTCCTAGGCTAAATACTTATTCATATAAGTAGGTATTTAGGTAGGTGTGTACATAGGTCGACCTAGGTGAGTACATCAAACCAGGTACTTATGTAGCTATGTAGATAAATAGGTTGGGGAGGTAAGTACTTTAAAATTGCATAATTTGTTCTTTTGTTTTGGGTTAAACCTTTAGATTGGCTCATCCCATGTGCACAAATTTTCTAATGTGAAATTGGAAATTGTAATATCTATTTTTTGATCAAATAAATTTTTTGAATTTAAATTTAAAAAATCCAGAGTTGAAATGTCAAATTTCAGATTGAAATAACAATATTGACAATTGAAATGTCCTTTTTTAAACTCAATTAATTCTTTTCAAAATTGAAGTATTAATTATGGGAATCTTAAATAATAATTTGGAATTGAAATTTCAAGGTTGAAATCAAATGATTATTTTAAATTTAAATGAAGATAGTTTCACTATTCACCTTCGTGCTCACTCGTGCTCACCTGCCTGCATTCCATACCCATTTTCTCACTACACAAAGTACAGACATTATGTTTCTCAAATGTTTTCTTTGAATCACATTTTCTTCTGTCCTTCTCATTGCACAAAGTACAGTCACTGCGTTATTGTAAATTACCATAATTATGACATCAAATTTTTCTTTCCTTGCTAACTCTTCACATGGGGAACATGTCAAGGCTTAAAAACATGTCACAATCTTGCAATTCAAACCATAAAAAATCTATTGGAACATTGTTTTAAACATACAATAAAATTGGTCGTTGTAATCAATTTTTTTGCCATTTAAAAATATATATTTTGTATGTGCATGTTATTTACTTATCTTTTATCTTCTCATTTGTAGGTGTTCATGAGATGGAAGTTCATGAACGCAATGGCCAGGTGTGTTCTTCCAAATCCACAATTTTAGTTCATTATTTGTATGTAAATTTAGTATTTTACAGTGTTCAAATGAAATCATAGGTGTAAATGGTTGATTTGACATGCTACAATCAATTAGGTTTGTACAGGTTACAATCAAAAGAAAGATTTTCCATAGATTTTGCACTTTTCATTGGTTGTATTACTAATGGATTTAGATAGAAGGTGCTTATTTGTATGATTGTTGAAATTTGTGTTGTGGGGGGGGCTTCAATCCTAAATCCTTTCTACTTTGTTTATCATTTTGATAGCAAATCAACATAATAAAAAACTTGTATTTTCTCATGGTTGCCATTGTTCTGACCAACAATTGACTAATTCATGAACCTATGTTATGCAGGGGTACTATCTTATTGGGACATATTTCACTTATTACACAGATGTGTCAAAAAACATGGAGATTCTTGGCCAACCAGTCAATTACAAGACAAGGATTTATAACAAAGGATTAAAAACACTTGAGGTCAATGCCATCAAATCTCTTTTTCAGCCACACCAAATAACCATCATGGAAGATAGTTGTTGGCTTGACCATATCAACCACATTACATATGGTTCTTTAACTGGTCTTTTTGTGGATTCCCAGCATCTAGAAGGATTGAAGGAAAATGAAATTGAAGTTGTGCAAGGTGGATTTATTGGAGAAACTGATGTTCACAGTATTAAACCAAAGATCAAAAAGTTTTCTTGGGGCACAATGAACTCAATCATCCCCACAAGTGTTGAAATGGTTGGTTCATTCTATAGTCAAGGTCAAGATGATATTCATTATGTGTATTTTTATTTGGAATATGGCTCCCACAAACCTACATTGATATCACATTTGTGGCGTGGTGATGACTTGGTATTTGGCAACAAAGAAAACATTGCACTTACTTCTCGCGATGTGCTTGGGAACCAAATCCTTGAATCTTTTCATGATAGCGAATACATTACTTTTACTCTATCAATTTCATGATCTTCGAGCACATGTGCAACTAAGAGATTCTAGATGTATAGATCTTACTTTGTGGTTCACTTTACCATTATCCAAACGATTTTTATTGTAAGCAACACATTGGACATCATGATTCCTTCTCATATGAGTGCATTTTCTAAGAAATTTCAAAACTTTACAATACTATGGTTGAAGCCTTCCCATTTGGAGGCCTATTTGTACACTTAGCATTTAAGAACTTGTCTTACTTGGGTCACTTGGACATTACATTCCCAAGAAAGGCCTATCCTTTTACTTCAATTTTTGGTACCAATTTTTGGGGAGCTAGGAACATAAGGATAAATATGGTGATTGCCAAATATAATAAAGGTCATTGGGTATCAAAAATTTGGGCTTTTGGTGCCAATTAAAACCAACTTCTAGTGCCAATTTAAAACCACCAATTTAAAAACCTATGATGCAAGAGTAATTGAATATTAAACAATTTCGTGAAAGAAAATTCAAGAAAATCAAAACTATGTTTCTAAAGGAAATTGGAACAAGCTCTTGGTTCTACAAAAAAGCCTTGATTAGTGGGATTTTTTGGGTTTGGTTTAATAGTTTTTATACAGAAGGCAAGGGATATATTTAATTTTGAATCATTTTTATCATTGAAAATTAATTTAAAGTTCAATATAATTGGTTCACAATTGGCTTTTATTTTCTTCTTTATAACATTTGGAACAGTTACTTATCCTTATTTACACTTGGGCCAATAGCACATGTCACATTATTTTTTATGGTAGTAGAGTTTTTAAGCTTTTAAACTATTATAAGGTTGAATGTCATTGCTTCTTTTGAAAATCTAATTTCCATAATAATGTTGTTTACAAAAAATAAAAATATTTATTATAAATAGTTAAGCCAAACATTTAATTTTAGTTATCACCTCCACATGGTACCATATTAAGTATTAAATTACTTTTAGACTAATTATTATACCAAGAAAAAAAAAACAATCTATGGTTGCTGTAAACCATTAAATTCATTCTAAATTTTATTTCTGGAACTCTTGTTTACTCTAAATGGTAATCATGTAAACATTATTGTAGGATCTTTCATGTTGATTTTCATTTCTAAATTGAGTTAAATCTCTGAAAGTCCCCACTCATAAGATCCTTGACATTTAGATCAAGAATTCAATTCTATCAATTTTTTTCTTAAATGGTATTCTAATCCTCCACGTTGAAAGTTAGAACATGTCAGAATGTCAATTAAGTAGACCAAACGTGTGGGGGCGGAAATCAGCAATCAATTGAGGGTGGGGCAACAACATTACAATTGGTATACCATTATAACCATGCATGGGTTACGTTTTGATCCATTAATCCATAAGTAGGGCTTGTTAAAGTCATAGGCTCATAACCAACAATTTTCCCTAAGACATTCACTTGATGGAATTTTGGCACATTCTTAATACAAATTCATGAATTTACTAGTCTTGTATATACCCGACATTTTATGATCTCACATACAATGGTTTTTTCTTTTTTTTCTTTTTCATTTTTGTGATGTGGCACATGTGATGATCATACCACAATAGATTTAGTCTAAATGGCAAATGATCCCACCAAAGATTTAGCTTCAATGGAATTTTTTTTTGGAGGAAAACATCAAAATGGTAGAAAAACTACCCTAAACTATAAAAAATTGTCAAAATTTCTATTGTGACTAGATGCAACATGGCATGCTAAACCTCATCTAGGAACTTTGTTTGGTGAATTGGAGCTTAAAGCTTTTATTGTGATTAAGAGGGCAAAATTTTGCCCCCCAAAAAAACACTACTCATATATGTCTCTAATAATCAAAGTTGTATATAAATGTTGTGGACATATCTTGGGCTATGGATACCCATTCACAAGAATAATGGTAATAATTTTCTCTTAATCCTTTTGAGTCATTGTCTTCCATAATAATTGTTTAATTAACATTGAACTTTTATACTAGGTTTCTAGTTTAAGTGCATCAAGGCTTGAAAAACCATTGAAGATGGTTTTAACAACCATGCAAGATGGTTGTGTTAGGAATTACATAATGTTGTTCCTTCATCTTTGAAACTATTCCATAGGTATTAATATATATTCATAATTACATAGGAAAACAATTCTTCTAACTATTTATACATATACAACATATTTGGATTTAGTTGTTACACAATAAAGTTATTTCGAAAATAATGTTTATTTTTGGCTTGGCTTTGATCCTCTCTATATTCACTCATCTTCCTTTTCAACTTATCCATAAAGTTTATCAAAGTGAGGATTATTCCTTCAAAGTGACAATCCCCACAAGTTTTTTTGAAATTAGATTATGGTATACTTAGGTTATGGCCAGATAGATTAGGATATTATGTAAATAGGGGGCTTACTAGTTTAGGGCCCACCTACTTCTCAACATATGAACTACCTACTTATTTACCAACCTATTTGTGTAAGACCTGCACGATGAAAAGCGTACATGGGGAGTGGCATAAAGGCCAATCTCTAAAGGTCCATTTAAGAGCTACCTAGGGGCTACCAAGGGGCTCATCTAGGTTAGGAGATACCTAGGGTTTACATAAGGCCTACATAGGGGCTATACAAATATTTCTTAGGTTAGGGGATATCTAAGGGTTATTTAGGGATATTATTTACATAATTAAAGGGGTTATTTGAGGACTACCTAAAGACCACTAAAGGGCCTACCTAGGTTATGGACTATCCAAGATATGGACTATCAAGAGTCTACATAGAGGTTGCATAGGGACCTACTTAAGTTAGGGGATATTTTAGGACTACTTAAGAAGCTACTTAAAGAGTTCATAGGGTTTATGTAGGGACTACAAACCAACCTTGGGTAGCCTCAATGTAGGCACAATGCAGTCCTTTAAAATAACCTTTAGGTATCCCTTGACCTAAGAAGTCCATAGCTAGTCCCACAAGTAGTCTCTATGCATCTTTCTAAGTAGCCTTTATGTATCTCATAATTTATAGGCCTTTATATGTCTCTTTAGGTAGTCCTTAAGTAAACCTTTACATAAGCTTCATGTAGTTGCATGTGTTGGCTTTTGATAACCCCTAAATGACCCCCTAAGTAGGTTTTATGTAGCTTCTTAAGTAACACTAAAATACCCCATAACTTAAGTAAATTTTTAGGTGTCTCCTTGGATTTCTTAGGTAAGTCTTAAGTAGGCGTTTAAGTAGTCTTTAAATATCCCATAACCTAAGGTAGACTTTTAAATGTCTTTAAGTAGTTCTTAAGTATCCCCTAACTTAAAAAATCCATAGCTAAACCTTTTAAGTAGGCTTTGTGTAATCCCTTAACTCCCATTTTATGTATTCCATAAAATAATTTGGTGCTTACTAAGGTAGACATGTAGACACAAACAAAACACAAGAAACAAGAGAAACTCAAGTCACCTTAAGTTGAGGAGGAACTTTGATTGTCCTTTTATGTTATTTTCCTTTAGTGTAAATTTCATCTTACATTTTGATTATCATCTTTAGTTTTAGGGAAACTCAAGGTTTTATTCGTTGGTTTTATTATTTTTGCAAATAACTTTAACAATGCAATGAAAATGTAGAATAAAAATATACATATTTTAGGCATTAATATTTCCAAATCAAAAGACAATAATTTGATGACTATGTTATGTTAGTGCACATTTGTTGGTGTTAGTTCACAAATTGAATGTACCATTTTTCTCACCAAACAACTTCATTTATTATGGTTTATTTGATGAACACATTTTTGTTTTAATTTAATTATGTATTTTTATTGATATTAATTTCCATGTGAAAAGCTTATATATTGCAAATTACAATAATCATCATATTAAAGTTTCCTTTCCCCAACATCTCCTCCAATGAACAATTTGGATTAATAGCATGTCACAATTTTACATTCTAAACATTATTTTATGCAATGGAACATCTTTTTAAACATGTGATAAATTTTCCCATTGCAATGAATTCTTTGTGAATATTTTAAAATGTTTTACATAATTTCTATCTTTCATTTCGTAAGTGGTCAGATGAAAGGTTGGGAAGAAAATGGCTTGGAGTGTATTTTCAATTTTACAACTTCACTTCGTTATCTCTGTGAAATTTTGATTAATAATAATTACATCAATTAAAAAGGATATAAGTATATGTTTGAATTGACATTTTGCAATTAATTAGCTTTATGCATGTCACAATTCAAAGAATAATGTTTCATAGATTTCCCACTTTTCATTGGTTGTAGGAAAAAAAGGAATTAAACACAAGTTCTAATTTGTATAAATTGTTGAAATTTCACAAATCCATAAAATCACCCCACCCCAAAAACAAATTAGTCCATTAAGTGTGTCAATAAATAGTTTTAACTAGCATTGTCTAGTTTTTTATTTCAAGAGGAACTTTCTATCCCAATTTTTAAATTTATTTCTTTGTTTTGGAAGGAACTTTGAGTTTGATTTTGAAACAAATTTTTTGGATTTTGAAAACCTCCAATTTTGATCATTTTCACAAAAATCTAGAGCTAATCTAATTTAAAATTAAGTTCAATTCAATGTCTATTACATATGACTAAACATTTATTTGTGGTATTAGTTTGTTCACCTAATGCACATAGTTCAATCATGTGTAACCATTCAAATGCAATAACTTGCTTAAAATGTAGGGTCAAGCTTACTTGCTTTTAAATAATAAAATATTATTTATTTACATAGAAAACCTGAACCTAATTCAAATAGGGCAACACCCTCAGTTTAGGTTTTAATTCAATTTTGCAAAAAGGTTAATTTCCTAGTTAGTTTCCAATGGTGGTTCGCACAAAATTTGGACCCTTAAAACTTGGCTTATAACCTAGACTTGAACCTATTTAAATTATAAGCATGCCAACATTGGTTTTAACCAATGTTGGTGTAGTATTTTATCTTAAGGTCAAAATTTTCACTAAATCATTTTTGAAATGATGTATTTTGTTTTTGTGAAAATATGAAGCTAAGGTGTGGAAAACCATCAAAATTATCACAAGCTAGAATTTGAATGATTTTTTTCCTTATATGATTATATCATAGTAGCTCATGAAGAAATAATTTTTGATAAGAAATCATTTTGTCAATGTGAAAATTGACCCTAGGCTATGGTATCAACTTTTGAACATATTAGTTGGTCCTAGTATTGGGCATTTCCTTTTAAGATCATAGTTTGGTCATGGTTCAATACTTTTAAATACTTTTCATTTCAATGTGGTCTTAATATTAAACCTAAGATTGACTTTTTGACCAACATGAACTTTGAAGGAGGTATATCCTTGGTATTGAAAGTGGTATGAATTTGGTACAAGACCAATATTACTGTACGACCATAATAATGTTGTACTAGTATGTCCGTTTTAACATACCAAACTAATCCTTCAATATGTTTAATGGGGTTGTTTTTAATCAAGCTAGTAGGGTTTTAAGTAGTTGAAAATATTCCAAGGTAAGGTTGCCTACCTTGTGTGGGTATCATTGCATTAGACATACCTTGATTCTAGACATGCCTATAGAAATATCTAAATTGAAATATTAGGGAAATATTGCAAGGGTATGGCATTACCCAACACAAAATACTAGAATATTGAAAGAGGGAGGAAATAACATAATTGCACCCTAGATAAAACAATCTTTGTAATACATTAACGCTTTTTGAACATTCAAAAAAGTTACAAACTTAAAAATATGTCATCAAAAATATTTGCACATGAAAAATATTGGAGCAAAAATATTAAGTATTGAACCAATGACTTCAATTGCAATGAGGAAAATTACAAAGTACACCAAGTGCATCCTAGTTACTAGATGCAAAAGTGATCACCATATTTGCTTAGAAAAGACACGGCAAATGATGAAAAATGAAACTATGTTGAATTAAAAATGTTCTCTTCCATTTTGCAAAGGAGGGCACACTATTGATGGCACCAAGTTCTTTATGGAATGCCCTCATGCCATTACTTACCCCTCCTAACCTTAACCACTCGTCCTTGACTAATGGTTTTCACAAGATAAGGCAATATTGGAAGCCCCAATCATTATGTTTCACAAATGGTTAAGTGTTTTACAAATATGTTAGGTATGAGTTTTAAGACATACCCAACAATAGGTTCTACAATACTCATGTGTACATACTTGTGCACATACCTAGGGTCTTCCCCTAGGCTGGTTTTACACAAAGGTTTTTTAATCCCATGTACCAAAGCCCAAAATGACCAATGAAAACAATGGAATGTGCCCCAGAATTGATCATTCAAATTTGGACATGTCCATCAATTGAATGGAAAAATAATGACATGTCCAAAAAAGCAAATTAATTTTAGTGATGTGTAATTGAAATTGGTATATGGGGGATTTTTTGGAATGCTTTGTATGGTAGTTCATGGACCATTCCAAAGACAATTTTAGAAGTAACTACCTCATCATTTTCAAACCTAACTACATCTCTTTCTTAATAACTACCTCCAATTTATAACCACCTCACTCTTTTTCCTTATCCACCAACATAGATATTTTTAAAAAAAACAATCATGTGTTTTTTCATTTCCATGAAATGTATAATACTTGAAATTAAATTTGACATTGCCATAAATAATGATTTTTTAAAAAATTGTATAAAAACACAATTTATAATAAATAAAAAGTTGAAGAGCACTGGTAGTGCACAGCAATGCAGAGCTCCAATTTTTATCCTAATGACAACAACCGATATAATATTGTGCCTATGAAGTTAGTTTAACAACATATTGCCAAATAATCTATTGAAAGTGTTGTGTGGTTGTTAACTAGGTTTAGAGGGAGGCATGTTCTTTTGTAAAGTTCACTTTCTAGGTACACAAACTCAAAGAAGCATGTGCATAAGAAGCATATGCATAGGAATAGTGAGATGAATTAGTTACAAAGTACATAATACATGTACCATCATGATTTTAGGGGACTTTTACTACAATGAGTTTCTAACGAGTATTTTGATTCTTTAAAAAATAATTGAAGGTCATTAAGGTGCAAATTTAAGCTGAGTTTATCCCATTTAAAACCCCACAATTCCAGTACTAGCACATTTTTACAAATTCAAGAATCTCAACCCCACTTTAAAAATTGAGTATGATTCCATGTACACATTACACACTTCATGATGTTAAATATTGCATAGGTATAAGATTTTATAAAAATTAAATCTGGTGTCTATATAGTTACAAAGTTCAATAACTAATAAAAACCAATACTTAACTTTGAAATTGAGCATGTTTTTCAACTTAAAAATAAAATCAACTAGCCTATTTGAAGAACTTGCCCTTCTTTTCAAAATTATTTTTTCATAGTTTTGGTTTTGAATCTGGATCTAGCAAAAGACTAATTCCATAATCTAATTTTTGTGTTTGTTGGAACAGAAAGGTGTGAACTTAGGTCTAAGTCACAAGAACCTAACCCTGAAAACTTGATTTTAACATTGGAAATCAAATACTCTCACAACATTGGTTTGAACCAATGTAAAAGGTGGATATTTTGGTTTGACTAGTTAGAATGTGGATTTTGGTGTTAGTTCCCTCTAATAATGAATTAAAATTTTAGAACCAATTTTGGAATTGGAATCTAAAGTGCAACCGGATAAGAACCAAAATCAGGTTCCAGGTTCTATTTATGTTTGGAATTGGGAACAAAATAATTGAAAAAAAGATTGAAATTGGAGGGTAATTGAAGGGTAATCACCATTTAACCACCGGATCCAATCTAGGATATTCAAAACTAGTCCATAACCAAATTTGATTCTCCAAACCAAAAGCATAATATTTTTGAAAAAAATGAACATAAGACCAAATTCCAAGTTTTCCCCTTTTTGTTGGAACCTAAATTGCAACTCCAAACCATTTTAATATTTTTATAGAACCGGAACTGAAGGTTCTTCATGAAAGTCAACAATAGGTAGAACTTGCCATAAGGAACAAAATCATTAAGTGATGAGTCACTCGTTTCATTAAAAAAAAAAACTAAAATAGAAATCCTAGGCATATCCATCAACAAGTGGCTCAGCTTCTATTGCATCTTATCTAGAATGGTGAAAATAAAAGACTTTTGAAACTTTTTATTCGTCTTATAGCATCTCTAGCGGTGCTCAGTATGTGATCCTACACAGTAAAAATGGATGAAACAATCCCAAGCTATGCTGGTTTGACTCATGAAAAAGATTTTGGCTTAGCATAATTGTGCAGGTGGTTGTGGCTAGTAAAAGGCTCAGCAGCCCTGTGCACCTACGAAAAAGAGTATAATAAATATGATCTACCTACTACTTAGTGTTTCTGATTGGCCCATCATAATGATTGGTCTAGGTGGTTTGTTATTAGTAGTCCCCCACCTATTTGTTGTCCCAGTTTGAGTTTTATTGGTGGGGTTCCAAAAGAGTACATAACTAAACTTGGATGTGAAAAGTATTTTCTCAGGGTCACATACTGAGCAGCGTTGGAGATGCTCTTAGCCATGAATCTATGTCACGAAGAGCCACTAACATGTACAGACTAGGTCACCACCTAGATCATGCAAGTTACCATGAATAGCGGAGGCGTGTGAGTTCCAAGTCTATTCACAACTTTTGTGCCACAAAGGTCGGCCACTTATCACGTTCCACCAACCAGGAACAAAAAACATATATTAGGTAGTAGGCTAATATGAAAATGTTAAAATGTAACAAGATATATGATACGATTGAAGACCTCTTGTCCAATGGTGTGGTGCCCCATTAATGCAACCCTCCTTGCAATTAGTTGTCATTTAGGTGGGTCCAGTGAAAGATTCGGTGGGTGACTTTTCTTGAACATGGGAATTTCATCCTTTTTCTAAAATATTCGTTGACAGAATTTCACCCCCATGCCTTTTGACAAAATCCCACTACTAGCATGAGTGTCGTATACACAATCATGTGGAATACATTGCTCAGGAATAATGTGTTTTTTGATAGTTGGGGCTAGGGCTATATTCCTCATTAAATTGGCAACTAAGATTTTTATAATCGCACATACAAGTGAGAGAATGGGTGTTCTTCAAGTGAAAAAAGGATAGAATTTTGGAATTACTACGGGAAAAACGTGAAATATCTATGGTTAAAGTTGGTAGAAATTTCACTAGTCTGTGATGAATTGAGATAGTGATTTTTATTTATTTATTTTTCCTTGTGTTTTAAATCCTTTCTTTTAGTGCTACAAACTATGAACCATGTAACGATGTATACCAAACTGGATGCAATTACATTTTAAAGATAAATACTTGAGAATTTTCCATATAGTGGTGGAAGAATTAAGAATGTACAACATCCAATCATAATTGAAAATAATATTTCAATCTTACCTTTATATTATTTACATAACATTGTACTAAAAAAAAGGTTTGAAATGTTGCACTGATTTAAATCTAGTGCTTCAATAGAATGGAATGCAAGAGCAACCCCAGTCAATCCAACATGTTTTGGATCAAGAACAATAAAGTTAATGCCAAGTTGAGGTATAGTATATTGGCTTTTGGTCAATATTTGCACACAAGATACTCTGCTTGCAAAAGGAAACACACAATTTTAAAATTATTTTTTATTGAAAAAATAGAATGATTGGTCAAAATGATTTTATTCAAATAATCTCTCACCTTCTATTGTTCCAATTTTCATGTTTATAGGGGGAGCATGAAAACCAAAAAATAAGCCATCTTGAATGTGAAAAATATTATTGGAGGCTC
>Ga0116226_10002766_pt1 | contig 15360 bp, 17 predicted proteins | sample S1TSphfallax_FD_89692 | JGI IMG/M metagenome (GOLD analysis project Ga0116226, IMG submission 89692) | Host-associated microbial communities from peat moss isolated from Minnesota, USA - S1T2_Fa - Sphagnum fallax MG | ecosystem: Host-associated > Plants > Peat moss > Unclassified | place: USA...
AGGCTGCCGTCGCCGTGGCGCATCATGCGCAAGGTGGCGGACAGCGTGTCGATCGCGGCGCTGAGCGAGACCGGTGCCGGGGCATTGGCGAGGTGCAGCTGGGCGCGGATTTCGATCAGGTTTTTCAGCGCCTCGAGCTGGGCGGCGGGGCTGCGCTCGACGTGGCCGCCGTCGGGCAGAACCTGGCGGGCGATTTCCTGCGGCAGGAAGCGCTGGGCGCGGGTGAGGAAGCCGACATGCTCGGGGAAGCTGATCGAGGCGGCGATGACGCCTTTCAGGGCGGTGAGCGCGCGGCCGTCCATTTCCTCGGCGGGCAGCGATGCGCCGAGCTGGCGCGCGTCGGCGACCAGCCAGCGCATCATGCGGGCGCGGAACGAATCGTCGGCCGAGGCGGCGAAGAAGTCGAAATGGGCGAGCCAGGCGGTGAGGCGCGCGCCGGCGACGTCCGGCCGGTGGGAGATCGGCTCGCGGCCGGCCTCGATCCAGTCGGCGACCAGGGCGCGGGCGCGCATGCGGGCCGCGTCGGTGCCGATTTCGCGCAGGTCGCGCAGCCAGGTGAAGCCGTGTGCGTGGGCGCGCAGGGTGGCACTGCTGGCGGTGTCGGCCCATCCGCCGGGTTTCAGCGGGCGAACCGCGCCGTAGAAATAGAGTTCGCCCCGCAGCAGCCGGGCGCCCCGCGTTGCATCGCCGGGCCAGGGATCGCGCACGGATACGACCGGGTTGTCGGGCAAGCTGATACGCAAGCTGGGCAGGCGGGAGAGGTGCCAGCGCAAGTCCCGCACCAGGCGGAAAGTCACGCCGGGCCGCGCCTTATCGCGGCAATTGCCGCCGCGTAGTCCGGCGCGCCGAACACCGCCGTGCCCGCCACCAGCGTGTCCGCCCCCGCCGCAATGCAGCCGGGCGCGGTTTTGGCATCCACGCCGCCATCGACCTCGAGCCGGATTTCGCGGCCGCTGGCGTCAATCATGCGGCGCAGGGCGGCGATCTTGCCGAGTTGGCTCGCGATGAATTTCTGGCCGCCGAAGCCGGGGTTCACGCTCATGACGAGAACGATATCAAGCATATCCAGCATCGGCTCGACCAGCGACACCGGCGAGCCGGGATTCAGCACGAGGCCGGTCTTGCAGCCCAGCGCCTGGATCGCCTGCAGCGTGCGGTGCGGACTTGGCCCCGCCTCCGGGTGAAACATGATGTGGTTGGCGCCGGCGTCCGCGAAGGCGCCAAGGAGGTAGTCGACCGGTGCTATCATCAGATGCACGTCGAACGGCATGCCGGTGTGCTTGCGCAGCGCCTTGATCAGGGCGGGGCCGAAACTGATGTTGGGGACGAAATGACCATCCATGACGTCGAGATGGAGCCAGTCCGCGCCGGCTTCCTGCACGGCGGCAACCTCCTCGCCAAGGCGGGCGAAATCGGCGGCCAGAAGGCTGGGGGCAATCAGGGTCGGGTGCTGTGGCATGGGGGGGTTCTAGGGCGCGCGGTGGTGCCGGCACAAGTAACAGTGGGCGCATGTTTCATGCTTGGGTCAGTGCGGCGCGGATGGCTCCGCGGCTACACGGAGGACGTGCGCGCAGACCGCCGCGACCTCCAGGCCGGGCGCGCCCTCGATGTCGGGGAGCAGACCGATGAAGTCCCCTCGGCCGGCTTTCATCGGCGGCACCGCGTATTCCAATTCAAACACGCTCCATTCCGGCAACGCCGCATGCCAGCGCCAGCCCGTATTGCCCACCTCGTTGGTCGAATAGGCGATGGCGAAGCGGCTTTTGGGCGCCGCGTCCAGCGAGCGTGCGACGACCCGCACACGCACCTGGTTGCCGCTTGCCTGCGCTTCCAGTTCGTCGGTCACCTGGATGCTGTATCCCGTGGTGCGCCCGGTTGACACTGCCGCCGGATCTCCACCGGCGAGCCGGAACACGGTGTGTCCCTCCGGTGTGGTTGTCGCCGAATACGCCGCCAACAGTGGCGTATTGGGCGGGTTGGCGACCGTCTCCGCCGTGATTGCGAACACGTAGTCGGCGGAAGCGGTGGCCGAGGCAATCAGATCGCCAAGTGGATCGGCCGCGACGGGCGGCGCGCTTGCCTCCGGCGGCGGGACCGGCTCGCTTGCCGCCTGTGCCCGGGGCGGTGCCGCGAATCCGAGCAGGCGGCCAAACCTTTGCGCCACCCAGCCGCTTATCGACGTTTGCTTGCTAGTCATGATTGGCCATCAGCCGGTCCAGCTTGAAAGATCGATTGAAGGCCGCGGGAAGGCAAGGCGACACTCTGGAAGTGAGCGTTGGGATCGGACCACGAGCTTAATTTTCAAAAGTTCTTATTTCTTTTTTTAAAAAAGAAATAACCTACTTTTCTTCCTATTGAGCGCCCGAAGTGGCCAGCTTGAACACGGTCCCAGAGTCCTTCTCGCCCCCCCCATAAGTGGTGCCATAAAGCGTGCCACCCAGGTTAATCATTCCGGCGCCCGGATACATGCCGTCGGCCTTGCCGGTGAAGCTATGCACCACCGTCTCCGCACCCTCGGTGGTCAGCTTGAAGAGCGTGCCGCATCCCAAACCGTCCGGGCATTCGTGGCCGCCGCCTTCGGTCACGCCGTAGAGCAAGCCACCGACGTTGGTAAGTTCGGCATCGGGATTTGCGCCGTCGGCACCGCCCTTGAAGGCATATAGCACGGCTTCGGCGCCGGAAGGCGTCACCTTGAAAACGGTGCCGCACCCGAGATCGCAGCCTTGCCCGCCGCTGTTGGTGGTGCCGTAGAGCACGCCATTCACATGAATCAGCCCGGCTTCGGGCTGTGACCCGTCGCTGCCAGAGCGGAAAGCATAGATCACGGTTTCGGCCCCGGCCGGTGTCAGCCTGAAAACGGTGCCGCAGCCTTCGCCTCCATTGCACCCCGCGCCGCCGGCGGCCGTTGTGCCGAACAGAACGCCGCCCACGTTGAGCAGGCCGGCCTCGGGCATCGCCCCGTCGCTGCCGCCCTTGAACGAATACAGCGTCGTTTCGGCGCCCGCCGGCGTGATCTTGAACACGGTTCCCAGCCCATAGGCGCCGCCTTGCGACGTCGTGCCGTATAGGGCGGCGCCGATTTTAATCATCGTTGCGTTGGGATGGACACCGTCTCCGCGGTCGGCGAAGGAGTGCAGCAGCGTTTCGGAGCCGGCCGATGAAACCTTGAACACGGTGCCGGCGCTGATGGCGCTCACCCGGCCGCCGAGATAGGTCGTGCCGTAGAGCATGCCCCCAACCTTCAGAAGGCCGGCGTAGGGCGCGCTGCCGTTGGTGCTGGCCTTGAAGGCGTATATGACCCTCTCGTCGCCGCCGGTCGTTATCCTGAATACAGAGCCACCACCGTCGGCACCGCCGGTGGTGCTGCCATAAAGCGCGCCAGCCAGTTCGGTCAGGCCGCTCAGCGGCCATGCGCCGTCCTGGCCGCCCTTGAAACTATAGAGCGTGGTGAGGGACTGCGCGCTGGCACCGGTGGCCGGCAGCACAACGCAGGCGCTGAGCGCCGTTACGGCCAATAACCGCTTGATGGACATAATGGAAAGACCCGGACTGAATGCCCCGAGCATGTAGAACGTCACGATGGCGGCATCAAATCAAGCCTTCTTGAGTGAGTGGCGCCGCCGCGCTGGCCCGTTTGGGCCTACCTGTTGGAAGCAATTAGTAAAAGCTTTTTGCTTCTTTTTTTCAAAAAAGAAGTGCTTCTATTTATGGCTACCCGTTTGCCTCTGTGTAGCTGCAAAAAGAGGCAAGAAACTTTATCAATTTCGGCTCGCGGTGCCCGCACTTGCGTTCAGGATCTCGTTAATGCGCGACTCGGCGTCCGTGCGCACACGGAACTCTACACGCTGTGACGCCTCGACGTTCTCGGTGCCGTCGGCGTAGCGCAACGTCCGCGACGAGGATAATCCGTTGGCGGTCAGATGCTGGGTTAGCCAGCGCTTGTCGCCGGCCACCTGCGGCAGCAACAGCACATATTCGAGCGTGCTGCGGGTGCGGCTTTGCGACAGCTCCATGTTGCGGAAATACGCCTCGTCCTCGCCCGTCCCGGCACCCCAGATCGACGAGGTATGCCCCTCGATGCGGATTTCACTGATGTAGCGCCGATACTTCGGATCGGAGATGATGCGCACATAGCGCGGAAAGAAATCGGACAGGATTGCCTTGAAACTGGGCTTAAGCTCGGCGCGGCCGGTGTCGAACAGCACTTCGGGCTGTTCGAAACGGATCGTGAGGTCAGGGTCCAGCCTGGCCCGCCAGCGTGTCAGGTCGGCGGAGAATTCCTTCGACAGATCCTGGTAAAGCTCCTGGCGCGATTGGCCGTAACTTTGCGCCACGCCGCGCATGGCGTCGCTGCTGGCCTGCACCTGGCCGATGGAAATGACCGAGATGAGCATGAATATCATCATCAGCCCGGTCATCAGGTCGCTCAGGGGAATCCAGTGTTCCTCGGTCGCCCGGCGCTGGACCAGCCACGAATTGTCGCGCGCCGCCATCAGCCGGCCACCAGGGCAATCTTCGGCGGCTCATCCGGCACCTGCGCACCGTCGCGCTGGAGTTGCGCGGACAGCGATTTCAACTGGCCTGAAAGCTTGGCAACGGTGCGCGCCAGTTCGGCGGCGACGTCGCGGTCGAGTTGCGTCATCTGCTCGCGCGTCGCCTGCATCATGTCGATCGTCTGGCGGCTGAAAGCCTCGTGCGCGCCGGTCAGATCCTGTTGCGTGTCCGCAAGTGCCGCGCGCATCGCCGCGGCATTTTCGGCCAGGGCGTCGGCGATGGCCTGCTGATTCTGCCGCACGGCGATGGCGCCCGAGCGTGCCACCTCGGCAAATCCCTGCTGCGACGCCTGCAACTGGGCCCGCATCTGCTCGGCGCTCTCGGTGAGCGCCTCGTTCAGCGACACCTGGCTGGTGCGTACAGTGGCGGTCATTTGCGACACCAATTCGCCGAGCCTGCCCTCGATGAACGGAATGCGGCCGGCCGCGGCCTCGGTCAGCCTGGCAACGTTCGTCACCATTTCGGCCAGGCGCTGCTCGCCGGCGCCGATCGCCTCCATCGTGCGGTTCACGCGGTCGGCGGTCTTGCCGATCTGCGCGGAGGCGTCGCTGATCTTGCCCATGTCGCTGGCGACATAGCCAACTACCCGCGCCGTGTCGTCGAGGCGGCGGGTCATCGCCTCGATGGTCTCGCGATACTTGTTTTGCCACGCCAGCAACTGGGTGACCGCCGCATTGAGGTCGCGGTAGTTCTCACCGAATTGCGCCGCAACCTTGTCGTTGAAGCTCAGCACCACCTTGCGCAGCGCCTCGACCAGCGTGTGTGACGCCTGTGCCGCGAGTTGCCGCAGCGCTTCGTTTTGCGCGGCGCGCAGTCCCTCAATGCTTTGGGTGCCTTTCTCCTGCGCTGCCCGCAGCGCATCGATGCCGGCACGCATGGCGTCCAGCCGCTCGTTGCTGTCCGAACGGGCCATGCGGAGCTGCGACAGCAGGCGGTCATTGGTATCCTGCCGCGCCAGTTTCATTTGCGACAGCAGCGACGAGTCGCCAGGGCCGGCCAGCGCGTCGCGTATGGCGACCAACAGCGCGACCGGATTTTCCGCGGGCGTTTCATCCTCGTCCCGTGCCGCACCGGTGCCGAAGTAGAACTCCCGCAGCTTGATCTGCACCGCCGCGCCGACACCGAACACCGAGGCCCAGAAGGCTGTCTTGAGCCCTGTCAGCAGGGCCGGGACGCTGGCCTGGACGTTGCTGGTATCGAAATGCGCAAGCCCCAGCGCCACGCCGAGGAAGGTGCCGAAAATGCCGATGGTGGTGAGAATGGTCGGGCCGAGTTCGACCACCTTCGGGTTGTAGCGAAGGTTGAACACAACCCAGATGAGCAGGATGACAACGATGAAGCACGCCGCCACCGGGGAAAAGGACGCGAGGAAATCCCCCGGCAACAGCGGCATGGCGTGCAATCCGTCACGAAAATGTGTCTGGGACGAAAACCAAAAAATAGATATAATTGTATCTAAAAATACACGCTACCCTTGATATTGCAAGCTCTATTTGCGCCGCACCGGCCGTTTCAGGAGACCGGAGCGCGGTCCACCCGCGCCGCGTAACAGCCCGGTTTGGCGTTATGGAGGTGCAGGTACGCCACGGCGGGATCGGTTAGCATCCGGGCGATAAGCGGTTCGAGGGTGGCGCCCTCGGTGACGTCCGCGTCGAGCATCATATGGCTGGCGTCGAAGGCGCGCACCGAAAGCAGGCGGCGGCGCAGCACCTCGGGGATCTCGCCTGGCGCCGGCGTAGCCTCGACGGCGCCCTCGCGGATGAAAATGGCGTGGCTGGCGCGATAGGGCGTGGGTGCGGCCTGGTGTTCGTAGTGGAGGAGCAGGAGCGTTTCGCCTTCGGCGGCGTCAATTAGGCTGACGCGGCAGGGAAAGCCTGGGCTTTTGGTCGCGGTCACACGCGCGACGCCTCGGCCGGCCAAATAGGCTTCTGGTTGGCCGAAGAGGGGCTGGAATAGGGCCGCAGGCAGAGCCTGGATTTGGAACTTCATGGGATTCTCCGCTGGTAACGGAGCCCATGTCGCAATTGCCGCCCGCCGGCACACTCCGCTGAAGGATCGGCAATCTCGCGAGCAAGTCGTTTGTTTTCCGGGGCGACTGGCGTTGGGGCCGGGAGCGCGTGGTTCACCAATTTCGTGTTCTTTGTGGTCTTCGTGTTGAAACTTCTTGCTTCCCGCCTCACCAAAGCCGCCGCACGCCATACGCATCGAACGGCATTTCATTCGAAACAAGCCAGAGATCCTCCAGCATCGCCTGCGCCATCAGCAACCGGTCGAACGGATCGCGGTGCGGGCCGGGCAGTCCTCCCGCGGTCTGGCCGTGGCGCAACGTGATCGGCAACGGCAGGAACCCCTGGCCGGATATGGCACCGGCAAGGTCGCGCATGACGGTATCAATGCCGGGCAACCGACCGGTCCGGTGCTTGGTGGCCATCTCCCAGGCGGACGCGGCACTGACAAAAACCTCCGCCGACTCATCCGCGATGGCTTCTCGCGCCGGCTCGCTGAGCGAGCTGTCTCCCGCCAGCCACCACAGCAGGGCATGGGTGTCCAGCAGCAGCCGCAACCTACTCGCCCCAGTCGCGCAATGCTTCTTCCGGCAGAGGTTCGAACCATGCGGCGTCCACCGCCAACTGCCCCCGCATGGCGCCGAACTGCCGCCGCGGCACGGCCGGTGCATACGCCACCAGCCTGGCGATCGGCGACTTGCCGCGCGCAAGGACGATCTCTTCGCCGGCCTCCACACGCGCCAGCAATTGCGACAACTGGGTCTTGGCCGCGTGGATCGTCACAATTTCCATGACCAAAGCCCTAGCTAATCAACCTTAGCCAAGCATTCCTGCCCAGAAATGCAAGCCAAACCATCGGACCGACCGGTGTGACACCTTCCAGGGCGCCTGGCCGCGGCAGCCCACCAGGCGCAAATCACCTACACGGGGTGCCGTTGACACGCGAAAGTAACCGGGGTGTCATCTTGACTCGCCTTATGCTCATCGCCAGCATAAGGGGGTGGGAATTCCCGACCATCGGGACACGCATCATGCACCACTAATGCTCTAAATGAGCATAACGGAGCGCCAAGAATGTCAGCCGCCCTGGCTTACAGCCGAAATGCCGACCTCTACAACCGCGTACGCCGGGTCATACCCCCCATCGAGTGGCCCGCCTTCGCCGACGATGTGGACGCCATTTTGGCGCTTAAGCGCGAACGCAACGCCGTCATCCTCGCACACAACTACATGACGCCGGAAATCTTCCACTGCGTCGCCGACATCACCGGCGACAGCCTCGCACTTGCGCGCGAAGCGCAGACGGTCCAGGCGGACATCATCGTCATGGCAGGCGTTCACTTCATGGCCGAAACGGCCAAAATGCTGAACCCGGCCAAGACCGTGCTGATCCCCGACCTCGAGGCCGGCTGCTCGCTGGCGTCGTCGATCACCGCGGCGGACGTGCGCCTGCTGCGCGAGCGCTACCCCGGTCGCCCAATTATCACTTACGTCAACACGTCGGCGGCGGTGAAAGCCGAAAGCGACATCTGCTGCACCTCCGGCAACGCGAAAAAAATCGTCGAAAATATCGCCGAAAGCTGGGGCGTCCGGGAAGTCATCATGATACCGGACAAATATCTCGCCGCCAACGTCGCCCGCGAAACCGGCGTAAAAATCATTTCCTGGGAAGGATCCTGCGAGGTTCACGAACGATTTACCGCGCGCCAGATCCGCACGCTCCGCCACGACAACCCCGGCGTCATCGTGCTCGCCCACCCGGAATGCCCGCCCGACGTCGTCCGCGAAGCCGATTTCGCCGGCTCCACCGCGGCCATGAGCGACTATGTCCAGAACCGCCAGCCAGGCCGCGTCGTGCTGATTACCGAATGCTCCATGGCCGATAATATCGCCGTGCTGCACCCGAAAATCGATTTCGTGCGGCCCTGCAATCTATGTCCGCACATGAAACGTATTAGCCTGGGCAATATCAGGTCTGCACTCGAGAATTTGCAACACGAGGTGACCATAGACGCTGCCGTTGCAGCGCGGGCGCGGCTTGCGGTGGAACGGATGCTGGCGATATGAAAAAGGAAGACAAGGAAGGCTGGGGGGGAACGCTCCCCCCCCAGCCCGCCACCGCAAATGAAGACGTACCGATTATTATCGGGGGGGGGTTGGCGGGGCTTATGGCGGCGCTGCAGTTCGCGCCGCAACCGGTCATACTCATCAGCATGGCGCCGCTGGGCGAACAGGCGGCCAGCGGCTGGGCGCAAGGCGGACTGGCGGCCGCCATCGGTCCCGACGACAGCCCTGCAAAACACCTGGCGGACACGCTGAAAGCAGGCGACGGCCTGTGCGACCCCGAAACGGCGCGCCGCATCATCGATGCTGCCCCTGCCGTCGTCGAGGAACTCGCGCGCCTGGGCGCCCGCTTCGACCGCGCACCTTCCGGCGCCATTTCGCTAGGCCTGGAAGCGGGCCACAGCCGCCACCGCATCGTGCATGCCAACGGCGACGGCTCCGGCGCGGAAATCCTGCGGGCGGTCATCGCCGCCGTGCGCCGCGCCGGCCACGTCCGCGTGCTGGAATCCTGTGCCGCGACCCGCCTGATCCTGCGCGACGGCCAGATCGCCGGCGTGGTCGTGCAGGGCGCCAGCGCACCGTTCGTACTGCGCGCGAGTCGCGTGGTCATCGCCACCGGCGGATTGGGCGGCCTGTATTCCCACACCACCAATCCGGCCGGCGCCATCGGCCAGGGGCTGGTGCTCGCAGCCCGTGCCGGCGCGGCCCTCGCCGACCTCGAATTCGTCCAGTTCCACCCCACCGCCCTCGATGTCGGCCAGGATCCGATGCCGCTGATCAGCGAAGCAGTGCGCGGCGAGGGCGCGACCCTGGTTGACGAGACCGGCACCCGTTTCATGGCCGGCATAGGCTGTGCCGAGCTGGAACCGCGCGATATCGTCAGCCGCGCCGTCTGGCGCCACATGGGCGAAGGCCATCGCGTGTTTCTCGACGCACGACGCGCCCTCGGGCCGCGGTTTGCAGCGCGATTCCCGGCGATCGACGCGCTTTGCCGGGCCGCCGGGATCGATCCGGCGACGCAGAAAATCCCCATCCGTCCGGCGGCCCACTATCACATGGGCGGTATTGCCGTTGACGCGGCCGGGCGAACCTCGGTGCCCGGCCTGTGGGCATGCGGCGAGGCCGCGAGCACCGGCCTGCACGGCGCGAACCGTCTTGCGAGCAATTCGTTGCTCGAGGCGGCGGTGACCGGCCAGGCCGTGGCACGCGATATCTCTGGCACACAAGCCGGCCGGCCAGCGCCCCTGGTGCCGCTTTCCGTGCCGCCCCGGCCGAAGGCTGCTGCGGTGCGGGCTATCCTCTCGCGCGACGCCGGCGTGCTGCGCGATGCCGATGGCTTGTCGCGGGCTATTGGCGAACTGTTGCCGATGGCCGACGGGCGTGTTGCCAGTGCCGACCCGGCATTGCTGGGACTGATGATGGTGGTCGCCATGCATCGCCGGATGGAAAGCCGCGGCGGACACGCGCGGACGGACTATCCTCTGGCGTCGCCGGCGCTCGCCCATCGCGCGACGCTGACCTGGGAGCACGCCCGCGCGGCGGCCCGCGCGGTTCCGCAGCGCGCTGCGGTTTCAGTTCAGGCTCAGTAAGGAAGGACTTCTTTTTTGAAAAAAAGAATCAAAAACCTTTTACTGACGGCATCCAACCACAGGCCCATCCCGGCCACGACGGTGCCCCCCAAAATAGCTAAAAGTTTCTTGGCTCTTTTTTTCGAAAAAGTATCACCTCCTTCCTTTTTATGATACTGATGTGGGAGCCCCTGGTCCGCGCCGCGCTCCTGGAGGATCTAGGCCGCGCCGGCGACATCACAACCGAGGCGTGTGTACCGTCCTCGGCCCAGGGAGACGGCGTATTAGCCGCACGGGTAGCCGGCACGATTGCCGGTCTCGATGTCGCCGCGCTTTCGTTTCGCCTGATTGATACGGACGTGCGCTTCGAACCTGTGCTCGCGGACGGCGACCAGGTCGAGGCGGGCGGTGCCGTGGCCAGGGTGCGTGGCCCGGCACGTGGCATGTTGACAGCCGAGCGTGTGGCGCTGAATTTCCTCGGCCATCTTTCCGGTATCGCCACGGCCACCCGCTTCATCGCGGACGCCATTGGGCACACCGCGTGCCGTGTCGTATGCACGCGCAAGACGACGCCCGGGCTGCGCGCGCTGGAGAAATATGCCGTGCGCTGCGGTGGTGGTTTGAACCACCGGTTCGGGCTCGATGATGCGATGCTGATCAAGGACAATCATATCGCGTTGGCGGGCGGAATTGCTGCGGCACTGCAACGGGCGCGCGCCCGTGCCGGACACCTCGTGAAGATCGAAATCGAGGTCGACAATCTGGCGCAGCTTGAAGAAGTCTTTGTTGCTGGCGGCGCCGATGCGGTGCTGCTCGACAACATGGGCCCCGACATGTTGCGCCAGGCGGTGGCGCTGGTTGCCGGGCGCGCAGTGACCGAGGCGTCGGGCGGCATTACGCCGGCTACGGCCGCCAACATTGCGGAGACGGGAGTCGACCTGATTTCGGTCGGCTGGCTGACACACAGCGTTCGCACGCTGGATATCGGCCTGGATTTTTAGATGTGCCGCACCGCGGCAACACGGCGCCCGAAGCGCGGGCACCGCTGGTCGGCAAAAACGATGCACCTGTCAGGCGGAGAATGTCTCCGCCCCCGAGGTGGACCTATTAACGGCGCTGCTTTTCCAGAACGAAATCGCCGTCCGGCTTGGCGTCGCCTACGACGGAGAGGGGAGCGGCACGTCCGCCGCCGCCGCGCAGATCGTTAAACAGGCGAATAAAGTCATCGAGACGGCGGGCCTCGGCAAGGGCCGCGTCGCGGCGGCTGGTAGCTTCACGCAGAACTGTCTCGTCGTCCATGACCTCACCTTAAAGCGTGTTGGTTCGCAACTTGCCGGTGCAAATTACCCCGGTCGTGTCGCAGATCACTTAAGATCATGCAACCTCCATTTTTGATATGAGACGAAAATTCACGACTCCGAGGGGTCGCGGTTGCAAGAATGTGACATCCCAGGGTCCCCCTCCCCAAACCATGGCCATTTGCGGTAGGGTGCTCCCGCATGTTGCCGAACCTGCCCAACCTTTTGACGCTGTCGCGCATCGCGGCAATTCCCGGCCTGGTCGCGCTGGTGGCGATGCACTCCGCCAGAACGGACCTGGGCGCGTCCGCCCTGTTCGCGCTGGCCGGCATCACTGACTGGCTCGATGGCCGCATTGCCCGCAGCCAGAAGTTGCAGTCCGAGCTCGGCCGCATGTTGGACCCGATCGCCGACAAGCTGCTGGTCGGCGCCACGCTGATGGTGCTTGCCGGCATGGGGCGGCTGTCGTCGGTGGCGCTGTATCCGGCGATCGTCATCATGTGCCGGGAGATCCTGGTGAGCGGCCTGCGCGAATATCTGGCCGGCCTGCGGGTAGGATTGCCGGTGACGCGCCTGGCGAAGTGGAAAACCGGCTTGCAGATGGCAGCACTCGGCACGCTGCTGGCGGGCGATACCGGCGCCGGCGTGCTCGGCATCGCCTGGCTGCAAGTCGGGCTGATCGGTAACGCGATGCTATGGGTCGCGGCCCTGCTGACACTGCTGACCGGATGGGATTATCTGAACGCCGGCTTGCGCCACGTGTCGCCGCCGCCGCGCCCAGACCTCTCGCCGCAGACAAGGCGTGTGCCGCCCGCGCTGGTGCCTAATCCGCCGCCATAGGCATCGCCGGCGCGGCGGCGCCATCGTAATTGCCGGCATGGTAGTTGCCGTCCAGCGCCTCGCCGAAAACCTCGAAGATGCGGCGGGATAGCGTGTCGGACTGCCAATCGGTTTCCGGGTGCCACTGCACACCGACGGCAAAGCCGCGGCCGTGGGCGAGGCGTATCGCCTCGATGGTGCCGTCTGGGGCGACAGCTTCGACGGTAAGGCCAGGCGCCAACCGATCGACGCCTTGGTAGTGCACCGAATTCACGCAGGCCGTGTCGTCGCCGGCGAGGTGGCGCAGCAGGCCGCCCGAGGTGAGGTGCACCGGGTGACATTTGGCGAAACGGCGTTCGAGGGGGTCGTCGTGGGTGGGGGCATGATCGATGCGGCCGGGCAGGTCCGTCAGGCGCTGGTGCAGTGAGCCGCCGAGGGCGACATTGAGTTCCTGAAAACCCCGGCAGATGGCCAGCACGGGAATGCCGCGTGCGATGGCGGCGCGGATCAGCGGCAGGGTAGTCCCGTCCCTCGCCCGATCCTCCGGGATATGCGGCTGGTGCGGCGGCCCGCCGTAATGGGCGGGGCAGACCATGCTGCGGCTGCCGGTGAGCAGAATCCCGTCCAAACGTGCCAGCAAAGCCGGGATATCGGCGGCGTCGCCTAAAGCCGGCACGAGCACCGGCACCGCGCCGGCGAGCTCGGCGGCCGCATGCACGCAGGCATCGGGCGCCGCGTGATTGGGCAGCGTATTCGGGCCGAAACTTTTAATGCAGCAGGAGATGCCCACAAATCGACGCATGATTCGCCGATGTTGAGCGGCAAAGATGGCAAAATGAAGAACGAAATCTGTTTTGCCGCATCATGCGGAAAACTGTGTCCGCTGCGCCGCACTCGCGTTGTCGTTTTGGCCGCTCCGCGCGTTGACTTCCTGGCCGCTCCGCGGCGGCCCTCTCCCGCCTGCGCGGTGGAAGAGGGTTGTCGCAAATTTTATCTGTCAGTTGACCACGCCGTAGGACGGCGCCCCAATTCCGGGGCAGGCGCAGCCGGTTCCGACGGGCGACTGGGGTGCTGCCGCGCAGGTGTAAAACCCGGCATGGCAGATGGCACCATAGGCGACCGGTGCAGAATTGCTGCTCTGGTGCTGCGGTGCCGGCGTAGTCTGTGCCGGCGGCACCGGAGTCTGCGCCGGCGGCGGCCCGTAATAATAAGGCGGATAATAATATGGGGCGTACGGGTAATAGGCCGGCGGATAATAGGCCGGCGCCCCGATCACCACCGGAGGCACCCCGATCCAAACCCCGCCACGCCACCAGGCATTGGCCGGCGTGCTCGCCAGCATCGCGGCACCAGCCACCAGGGCCGGAAGCGAAAGCGCGCGCCAGCGCATCATGGCATTCATCATTTGCGAACAGCTCCCTTCGCTATGGCGCATACGCGCCGGGTTGCTACGGCTACATGTAAACCACCAGGCCGTTTCGCAAGTATCTTGTCGGGTTACGGAGTGTTGCCGTTTGGATCGAAGAAGTTCGGGTCGATGAAGGTGAACAGCTTGGGATCGAACTGCCCGCCGGGCTTCACGTCTGCCAGGCGGATCTGCGTCTCCCGTCCCTGCGCATCCACCACGCTCCAGCCGACCAGCGCTAATGGCTGCGCGTTCAGCACCAGCGTGATGCTGCCGTCATCCGGCGCGGCCGTCTTCACCACGGTGATCAGCAACTGGCCCGGCGGCTGCTGGAAGTCGGTGACGGTCACATCGCCGCTGAGCGTCACGTGATCCCGCAGCAGCAGGCCGAGCGGTGTCTGCCCCTCGGGGATGTTGGTCGTCTGGTCAAGCTGGTTATCACGAAACACCACCAGCCCGTGGCCGGCCACGAGCAGCAGCGGGCTGGGCTTGTCATACTCGAAGCGCATCCGCCCGGGCCGTTCCAGCCACGCGGTGCCGGTTGTGGTGCGCCCGTCCGGCCCGATCTGCAGGAAACGGGCTTTCAGGCTTGTCAGGCCATTCAGATACGTCTCCACCTGGTGCAGGGTGGCGGTATCGGCGTCGGTCAGCACGGCGGCATGGGGATCGGCCAGGGCCAGGCCCGGCAAGGCCGAGACGGCGAGCGCGGCAAGGAGCAAAAATCGTTTCATAGCGCCGATTTGGCCCCGCGCCGCCCGTGAGAAAAGCACCCGCGCCATCCTGTCTCAGCTTTAATGAGCAAAAGTTTTTTGGTTCTTTTTTCAAAAAACAACTGCTTCCTTCCTTCAAATGGTATTGAAACAGGGATTCGGCCGATGTTGGAGGCGCAAATCGAAGCAATTGCCATGACCACCCTGGAGCCGCGGACGATGCCGCGCCAGCGCCGCGCCATCGAGCGGCGGCGGGCGATCCTGGACGCCACCATGGCCTTGCTCGAATCGCATGGCATCGAGGGCATCACCACATCGCTGATCGCGGCGCGCGCCGGTGTGCCGGTAGCCTCGGTCTATGGCTATTTCCCCAACAAGATGGCCGTCATTGCGGAATTGATGCGCGAGGCGATGGCGGAGGTCGATGACCGCATAACCGGCCTGATGCCGGCACGGGCAGACCGCACCGGGATCGAGGCGGCAATCGACCACGCCATCGACACGATCATCGCCGGCTACCGCGCTTCGCCCGCGCGGCAGCGCCTGTTCAGCGCGGTGCGCGGCAATGAGATATTGGAGCCGGTAGCCCGCGCCTCCGACGAGCGGATGACGGAAACGCTGGTCGCCGCCATCCTTCTTTTGCACCCGGACAGACCGCCGTTGCGGGCGCGGGCGGTCGCGCAAACGATCGTGCAAACCTTTACCGCGGCGCAGGATGGTGTGGTGGCATGCACCGATCCTTTGCTGTTCGAGGCGCTGGTTGCCGAGTGGCGCGGCCTGATAAAGGCCTATCTTCTGCCGATGATCGACACTTAGCAGGCTGCTGAAAAAGGGTATTTTCGTTGGCTTTTTCGTTGGGGTTATCTGCGAAGTGGGCGGTTCTCGAGCCATTTCTGGGTTTTTTTGGTCTCCCAAAGGTGCCTGGTAGCGCCTTTG
>Ga0116226_10002767_pt1 | contig 15360 bp, 15 predicted proteins | sample S1TSphfallax_FD_89692 | JGI IMG/M metagenome (GOLD analysis project Ga0116226, IMG submission 89692) | Host-associated microbial communities from peat moss isolated from Minnesota, USA - S1T2_Fa - Sphagnum fallax MG | ecosystem: Host-associated > Plants > Peat moss > Unclassified | place: USA...
GTCGGCAAGATCTTGCTGCGCCAGTGCGCCGACACGGTCAAGCGCGTCAGCATGGAGCTCGGCGGCAATGCGCCGGTCATCGTGTTCGACGACGCGAACCTCGACCAGGCAATCGCCGGCATCCTGGCCAGCAAGTTCCGCAACAGCGGGCAGACCTGCGTGTGCGCCAACCGCATCTACGTCCAGTCCGGGATTCTGCCCAGGCTGTCGGTGCGCCTGTCCGAGGAAGTGGGCCAGCTGCGCCTCGGACCCGGTACCGATCCGACCTCGCTGGTCGGCCCGCTGATCAACCAAGCCGCGATCCGCAAGGTCGAGCAGCACATCTCGGATGCGCTCTCGAAAGGGGCCCGCATCCTGCGGGGCGGGCAGACCGCCGAGGCAGGCCCCCAGTATTTCGAACCGACGGTACTGGACGGGGCCAACGACGACATGCTGATCGCCAACGAGGAGACCTTCGGTCCAGTGGCGGCACTGTTCGAATTCCACAGCGAAGCCGAGGTCATCAAGCGCGCGAACGCGACGCCCTTTGGCTTGGCGGCCTACATCTTCACGACCGACGTCAATCGGGCCTTCCGCGTCAGCGAGAGCCTGGAGTCGGGAATGGTGGGCATCAACACGGGCGTGATCAGTTCGGCCGTCGCCCCGTTCGGCGGCGTCAAGGAGTCCGGTCTGGGGCGCGAAGGGTCACATCACGGCATCGACGAATTCCTCGAAGTGCAGACGCTCCACTTCGACATCGCCGCTGCTGCCTGAGGAACCGAACATGACCAAGCACTACAAGATTGCGGTGATTCCGGGCGATGGCATCGGCAAGGAGGTCATGCCGGAAGGCCAGCGAGTGATCGAAGCGGGCGCTGCTCGCTTCGGCTTCGAGCTGGAACTCGCGACCATCAGCTGGGCCAGTTGCGATTACTACCAGTCGCACGGCCAGATGATGCCCGACGATTGGAAGGATCAGCTCAAGGGCTTCGACGCGATCCTGTTCGGGGCGGTCGGATGGCCGGCCACCGTGCCCGATCACGTCTCGCTCTGGGGCAGCCTGCTGAAGTTCAGGCGGGAGTTCGACCAATACATCAACCTGAGGCCGGCTCGCCTGTTCGACGGCGTGCCCTGTCCACTGGTCGATGCGAAGGGCGCGCCGCGCAAGGCCGGCGACATCGACATGATGATCGTCCGCGAGAACACCGAGGGCGAGTACACCAACCTCGGCGGCATCATGTACGCAGGGACCGATCGCGAAGTCGTGATACAGGAATCCGTGTTCAGCCGCTTCGGCACGGACCGGGTACTGAAATACGCGTTCGAGCTCGCCAGGACGCGAGGACGCAAGCACCTGACCGTCGCCACCAAGAGCAACGGCATCGCCATCAGCATGCCCTGGTGGGATCAGCGTGCCGACGCGATGCACGCCGCCTATCCCGAGGTCACCGTCGACAAGCAGCACATCGACATCCTGACCGCGCGCTTCGTCCTGCAGCCGCAGCGCTTCGACGTGGTGGTCGCAAGCAATCTGTTCGGGGACATCCTGAGCGACCTGGGGCCCGCCTGCACCGGGACGATCGGCCTGGCGCCCTCCGCCAATCTCAACCCGGAGCGCAGTTTCCCGAGCCTGTTCGAGCCGGTGCACGGGTCGGCGCCCGACATCTACGGGCAGAACATCGCCAATCCGATCGCGATGATCTGGAGCGCGGCCCTGATGCTGGCCTTCCTCGGCGAGCACACCGCTCACGACGCCATCGTCCGCGCCATCGAGCACGTGCTGGTGCAAGGTCCCCGCACGCGCGATCTCGGTGGTGCCGCCAGCACGACGGAAGTCGGCCTGGCACTCGCAGACCTGGTCGCGGCCGCCGACCAATGAGCCTGGCCTACGCCGCGGCGGCGATCCTGATCTGGTCGTCGCTGGCCACGCTCAGCGTCGCCCTCAACGGCGTTCCGGCGCTCTTCCTGATGGGCTCGACGTCGCTGCTGGGCGGGCTGCTCTCGCTCCCGTGGTCCAGGCGCTGGAACCTGAATCCCGCGGTGATCGCGATCGGCGCGGGCGGCCAGTTCTTCTACCACCTGCTGTACTTCGTCGCGCTGCGCACCGCGCCGCCGGTCAACGCGAGCCTGGTGCACTACACCTGGCCGATGTTCATCGTGTTGCTGTCGCCCTGGGTGATCAAGGAAACCCGGCTGAGGCCTGTTCACATCGCCTGCGCGCTGGTCGGATTCGCTGGCGCGGCGTTGGCGATGGCCGATCAGACGACCTTCGGGGGGTTCGGCTGGAGCCTTGGCTACGCCTGTTCGTTGGCCGCCGCGCTGGTCTGGGCGAGCTATTCGCTGGCGCTCAAGCGACTGGGTGACACGACACCGGCCGATGTCGGCCTGTCCTGCATCATCGCCGGCGTGGCGGCGCTGCTGCTGCACGGGCTGTTCGAGCCGACCTTGCGGCTGTCGTCGAGGCAAGTCATCGACCTGGCGATCCTGAGCGTCGGGCCGATGGGGATCGCCTTCTACCTCTGGGCCTACGCACTCAAGCACGGCGATCCGCGGTCCGTGGGTGTCCTGTCCAACGCGACCCCATTGCTGTCGACCGCGATGCTGATCGCGACGGGCAAAGGGAAAGCGACAGCGCTGCTGGTGGTATCCGCCTGTCTCGTCTGCGCGGCCGGCGCACTCGCCGTCTATTCGAACGCCAGGGAACGCCGCCAGGGACTGCATGGCCGCGTCGCGTCGTAGCGCCGCCATGGCGGCGCAGCCCAACCGATCTGACAACCGAGGTTTCAGCATGACAGTGGATGGTTTCGATGTTGCCAAGGCCTTCGCCGGCTTCCTGCAAGGCGCGCCATCCGACGAGGCGCTTTGGCTCGAGCTGGACCAGACGATGCAGGCGCTGTTCGGCCATCGGCTCTTCACCGTGCTGGTCTTCGACGCCCAGCAGCGCCTCCTGAAGCGCGTGTACAGCAACAGTCCCGAGGTCAGCCCGGTGGGCGGCGCCAAGCGCGTGGGCGACTCCCCGTGGGCACGCCAGACGCTGCTAGAGGGCCGGTTCCATGTCGGCTCGACCCGCGCAGACCTGAAGTCGGTCTTCTCGGAATACGAGCGACTCTGGGCGCACGGGTGCGAGAGCGTCCTGAACGTGCCCGTGCGGGCTGACGGCGTGACGATCGCAACGCTGAACCTGCTTGGCAAGGCACACCAGTACGACGGCTGCGACCTGGTGCTGGCGCGCCTGTTCGCGCAATTGCTGGCCCAACCCCTTGCGCGAATACTGCGGCAAGAGGCATTCGACGCGCCCCCGGCCGGCGTCCTCGACACCGTCTAGCCGCCACGACGTGGCTGGCGATCTAGGCCCGCAACAGGCGCTTGACCAGTTCGGGCGTGCTGGTGACGCCGTACTTCCTGAGCAGGCGGGTCTTGTAGATGTCAACGGTGCGAAAGCTGATGCCCAGCGCCATTCCAACCTCCTTGCCCGTCTTGCCTTCGATGAGCAAGGCCGCGATGTCGCGCTCTCGAGGCGTCATCGAGCCACGCAGTTCGGAGTTGACCTTGCGCGTCGTCGACAGGTCGGTGAAGGCCCAGATCGTTTCGACGTGGGGCGAATCCGGCGTGTAGGTGAACCCGCTCACATGCACCCAGAACAACTCACCGTCCAGCCTGCGCATCACCCGGTGATCGTTGAAGGTGTGGTTCTTGGAGAGCACTGGCGCGATGCGCTTGCCGGTGTCCTCGAAGTGCGACTGCGTCGGATAGAGCCGTTCGAAGGTCGTCTCGACGAAGTCTTCGACCTTGCCACGGAATATCTCGGCGAACGCGCGGTTGCAGTCGCAGATGACCCGCTCCCGCGCGATCGCCTGGCCAACCGGTGCGTCCTGGAAGGCCCGCCAATAGTCGATGTCTCTGGTGTGCGGCTTTTCTATTGCATTCATGGTCTCGTCACTCGATTTTGGTATTTACCCTTAGGTGCTCAACACCTATCGCCTTAAGAGTATAGGACTACTAGACTCTTATCGTACTAGGTGTTCTGGAAGACAGTAATGACAACATTTGTTCTACGTCATGCGAACCTGCTCGATCTCGAGCGCGGGGCAATGCAAGAAGGCATCGACGTCGTCGTGGCCGCCGGCAAGATCGTCGAGACCGGCGTGCGGCTCAAGGGTCTGCCGCTGGACGCTGAGGAATACGACCTCAGCGGGCTGACGCTGATGCCTGGCCTGATCGATTGCCACGTGCACGCGATGGCTTCGAGCGTCAATCTCGCGCTGACCGCGCGCATGCCCAACGCGATCGGCGTGATTCGCGCGCTGTCGATCCTCAAGGGCATGCTGGATCGCGGCTTCACGACCGTGCGCGATGCCGGCGGCGCCGACTGGGCGTTGGCGCAGGCATCCGAGACCGGCCTGATCGAGGCGCCGCGGATCTTCCCCGCTGGAAAGGCCTTGTCGCAGACGGGGGGCCACGGCGACTTCCGGGCACGCAGCGATCAACTCGAGTCCTGCGCGTGCTCCTTCCGCATTGCGTCCATCTCGCGCGTGGTCGATGGCGTAGACGATGTGCGGCGCGCGGCACGCGACGAGCTGACCAAGGGCGCGACCCAGATCAAGGTGATGGCCAGCGGCGGGGTCTCGTCGCCCAACGATCCGATCGGCAACACCGGCTACTCGCTAGACGAACTCAGGGCGATCTGTGACGAGGCCGACGCGTGGCAGACCTACGTGATGGCGCATGCCTACACGCCGAAGGCCATCCGCCGGGCGGTGGAAGCGGGCGTGCGCAGCATCGAGCACGGCAACCTGATCGACGAGGAGACGGCGCTCCTGCTCAAGGAGAAGAACGTCTTCGTCGTGCCGACCCTCATCACCTACGACATGCTCTCGAGTGAAGGGCCGCAACTGGGCCTGCCGCCCGAGTCGATCGCCAAGATCGACGATGTGCGGCTAGTCGGCCGTCAGGCCATCGCGATGCTGCACAAGGTGGGCGTGCGCATGGGCTTCGGCAGCGATCTCCTGGGCGAGTCGCACGTCCACCAGTGCGAGGAGTTGCGCATTCGTGCCGAGATCGTAGGCAACCTCGAGGCGCTGCGCTCCGCCACCACTGTGGCGGCCGACATCTTGCAACGCAAGGGCCAGCTCGGGTTAATCGCCCCGGGCGCGACGGCCGACTTCCTGGTGGTGCGCGGCAACCCGCTCCAGGACATTACGGTGCTCCTGGGTCAGGGCGAGAACCTGGCGGCCATCGCCAAGGACGGTCGATTCTTCAAGAACGAGCTGCAGCGCCGTTCGACCAGCCAGGCCCTCGCCTGAGACATAAAGAAGGAGCCTTCGATCATGAGCCGAGCGCTGCTGTCGATTTCGGATGCCCGAGTGGCCTTCGGCGGTCTTGCCGCCCTGGATGGCGCCACGTTCTCGGTTGCCGATGGCATGGCGACGGGTCTGATCGGCCCGAATGGCGCGGGCAAGACCACGCTCTTCAATGCGATCTCCGGCTTGCTGCCTAAGGCGACCGGCCGCATCACCTTCGACGGCGTGGAACTCGCCGGACGACGACCGGAAGTCATCTCGCGTGCAGGCTTGGTGCGCACGTTCCAGCTCGCCCGCGGATGCCCGCGGATGACCGTGTTCGAACACCTGATGCTCTACGGCCCGAGGCAACCCGGCGAAGGACTCTGGTCCGGATTGTGCGCCGGCAAGGCGGTTCGGCAGGCGGAACAGGAACTCGGCGAACGTGCCTTGTCCATCGCCAGGCGACTGCGGCTGGACCATGTGCTGGACAACCTCACCATGGCGCTGTCGGGCGGCCAGAAGAAGCTCCTGGAGATCGGCCGCGTCCTCATGGCCCAGCCCAAGATGATTCTGCTGGATGAACCTATGGCGGGTGTGAATCCCACCCTGGTCAGCGAGATCGCCGGCCACCTCGAGGGCATCAAGCGCGAGGGGATCACGATCTTGCTGATCGAGCACGACATGGCGCTGATCGAACGGCTCTGCGACGAAGTCATCGTGATGGCCCAGGGCCGGTTCCTGACCTCCGGGACGTTCAGGGAAGTCACGTCCGATCGCCGTGTTCAAGAGTCCTACCTCGGGATGAAGCGCCAATGACCGCACTGAAGATTCGCGACATGCGCGGCGGCTACGCCAGCGCCGACGAGATCGTCAAAGGCATCGACCTCGACGTGTTCAAGCGCGACCTGGCCGTCATCATCGGCCCCAACGGCGCGGGAAAGTCAACCTTTCTCAAGCTCGTCGCCGGCCTGCTGACGCCCAAGGCCGGCCAGGTTGAGATCGGCGACAACGCGCTGCGCGGCGGGAGCGCCCTCTCGGCGTGCGAACACGGCCTGAGCTTCGTTCCCCAGGAGCGCAACGTCTTCCAGAGCCTGACCGTGCTCGAGAACCTCGAGATGGGCGGCTTCCTGGTCAAGTCCCAGTTGAAGGCGCGCATCGACGAGCAGCTGACGAAGTTCCCGCAGCTGAAGGCCCGACTCAAGGACAAGGCGGGCAACCTCTCCGGCGGGCAGCGCCAGGTGCTGGCGATGGCCGTCGCACTCATGACCAACCCGCGCGTGCTGCTTCTGGACGAGCCGACGGCCGGCCTGTCGCCGGCCGCAGCAGACGACATCTTCGGCCTGATCAGGGAACTGGCGCTGCAAGGCCTGATCGTGCTGATGGTCGAGCAGAACGCGTTGCTGGCGCTCGAGTACGGCAACCGCGGCATTGTCCTCGCCGCCGGCAGGAAGCTGCGCGACGACACCGCCTCGAACCTCTTGGCGGACGACGAGATTCGACACCTCTTCCTCGGCGGCGCCGAGGCTCACTGACAACCGGGAAGACCTCATGACCCACATCGACCGACGTTCCTTCATCGGCGCCAGTGCCGCGCTCGCGCTGGCCGCCCTGCCCCGCGCCGTTTGTGCACAGGGCGGAGGACCCATCCGCATCGGCATCCTCATTCCGCTGACCGGTGCGACGAGCCAGTTCGGCGCCACGATGAGCCAGGCGGCCCAGATCGCGGTCGCCGACATCAACTCGGCGGGCGGGGTCCGTGGCCGCAAGGTCGAAGTCGTCATCGAGGACGACCAGAGCAACCCCGAGGCCGCCGTCAGGGCCGCGCGCAAGCTGATCGACGTCGACAAGGTCGTCGCGATCGGCGGCTCCTACGCGTCGGCCGTGACCTCGGCGATTGCCCCCTTGTGCTGGGAGAGCAAGACAACGCTTTTCACAGCATCGGGCGCCGACAGCATCACGAAGCTGCCGCACCAGGGCTACATCTTCCGCACCTCGCCGACCGTCACGCTGCAGGGCACCCGCGTCGGCAAGTTCGGCGTCGAGCTGGGCTGCAAGCGAATGTTCTTCCTGGGCCCGCAGACGCCGTTTGCCCAGAACTACATCGACATCATCTCGGTCATTTTCACGCAGGCCGGCGGCTCCGGCAGCGGCTTGATCTACGAGGACAGGAAGGCCAGCTATCGATCGGAGGTAGACCAGGCGCTGCGAGCCAAGCCCGACGTCATCGTGCTGGGTGGCTACGTGCCCGATACCTCCGTGGTGCTCAAGGATCTCTACCGCGCCGGCTACGCGGGCAAGCGCATCGGACTGTCGTTCGGTGTGAACCAGAAGCTGGTCGAGGCCATCCAGCCGGATGTCGGCGAAGGCACCTATTCGCTGGTCCCGTCGGCCGAGGAGAGCTCGCAGGCCTACAAGCGTCTCATTGCAAAGATGAAACTCAACGCGCTGGACACCTACTCGTGCCAGGTCTACGACCACGTCTGCCTCGCGGCACTCGCGCTGGCGTCGGCCGGGGGAGAAGCCACGGGAACGGCGGTGCGAGACCACGTCCGCGGCATCTCCCAGGACCGCAAGGCCAAGGTCGTCGACGGCGTGGACGAAGGGCTGAAGCTCCTTGCCGGCGGCGGCCACGTCAACTACGACGGCCCCAGCGGCCCGCTCGAGTTCGCGGACAACGGCGACGTCCAGGGCGTGTTCTTCCGCTACGAGCAGATCCAGAAGGGCAAGCTGGCCGTTGTCCGGGTCGCTTGATCGGGCCTGCGGGCTCCTACAAACCGAGTCGTCGTGATGTTCACCGAATTCCTACAGCACATCGTCAACGGCCTGATCATCGGCGCTGTCGTCGCCCTGCCCGCGCTCGGGCTCACGCTGATCTTCAGTGTTCTCGGGTTCGTGAACTTCAGCATCGCGGCGCAGATGACCGTCGGCGGTTATGCGGGCTGGCTGGTGAACAGCCACCTGCACTGGTCGTTGATCCCCGCACTGGCCGTCGCCTTCGCGGCTTCGGGCGCGATCGGCATCATCGGCGATCGACTAGCGCTACTGCCCATGCGGCGCAAGTCCACCGCCCATACCTCACTGATGGTTGCCATCGTGTCGATCGCACTGAACCTGGCACTCGAGAATGCCATGCGGTTCGGCTTCGGCAGTGACCTCAACAGCTACGATCTGCCGGTCTCTCGAGATCTCGTGCTCGGCGAGATCCACGTGGGCCCACAGCAGATCAACAACCTGGGTGTCGCGCTCTTGCTGGCGATCGTCCTCGCGGCCTTCTTCTCCGCCACGCGCATGGGCAAGGCCATGCGTGCCGTGGCGGACAACCCGGACCTGGCACGGCTCAAGGGCATCGACCCACAGCGCCTGTCCAACCTGGCGACCTTCATCGGAATGGGCCTGGCCGGCATCGGCGGAGCGCTGCTGGCGGTGGACACCAGTGTGGACCCCTCTACAGGATCCAGGCTACTGCTGATCGTCTTCGCGGCCAGCGTCCTCGGTGGGCTGACCAGCCTGCCGGGCGCCGTCCTCGGGGCGCTGCTGATCGGCATTCTCAGCGATGTCTCCTTGACCGTGATATCGCCGGTCTACCAGTCCGCGACCGCCTTCATCACGATTCTTCTCGTCCTGCTGGTCCGACCGAACGGTCTGTTCGCAGGCAACTCAGGGGTTCGGAAATGACGTCCTATCTTCTCTTCATGGGGACGCTAGCCGGCGTTTACGCGCTGTTGTCGCTGGGCCTGGTGACCATCTGGGGCCAAGGCGGCATGGTCAACCTCGGCCTGGTCGGCTTCTATGCGGTCGGCGCCTATTCGTCCGCTCTCCTGAACGCGGCCGGGCTGACGATCGCGGTGGCGTGGGCCGCGGCATTCATCATCGCGGGAACGGTCGGAGCGGCGCTCTGCCTGGTGACCCGGACCCTGCGGGGCGACTACCTGGCGATCGTCTCGCTCGGCTTCGCCGAGGTGATCAGGCTGATCGCCACGAACGAGAAATGGCTCACCGGCGGAAGCGATGGCGTCTCCGGAATACACGCGCCGTTGAAGGCCGAACTGGGGGCTGCCTTCCCCTGGTTCTACCTTGGACTGACCTGGACCCTCGTCGCGCTGGCCGTCGTCTGCCTGAGCCGAATCCTGAGTTCCCCGTTCGGCCGCGCGCTGCGCGCGCAACGCGACGACGAGCAGGTCGCGGCGGTGGCGGGCAAGCCGGTGCTTCAACTCAAGCTCAAGACCTTCTTCGTCGGCGCGGGCCTGTCCGGACTGGCCGGCGCGGTCTATGCGCACCTGACCAGCTTCATATCGCCGGACGGCTTCGTGCCGCTGATGACCATCTACATCTTCCTCGCGGCGACCGCCGGGGGCTACACGCGTCTGATCGGCGCCGTCGTCGGCTCGGTGATTCTTCTGGTGCTGCTCGAATCGACCAGATTCGCTGCGGTTGCCATCCCGGGACTGAGCGCCGTGCAAGTCGCTTCAGTGCGCGAGTTCTCGATTGCCGTGATCCTGATCGCGATCATGCAAGTCCGACCCCAAGGCCTGTTCGCGAGCAAGCCGCAGCGTGCGCCCCGCCTCGCATCCAAGCCCGGCGAGGCCCCCGCGGCGAACGGCGGCACCACCGTACCCATTCCCCATCACTGAAGGTCAGACGCGCGCATCCACTCAACTCGCGTCCAGGCCCTCGGGCGCTCCGCGCGGCTCTGCAAGACAGACGCGGTGTGGAAGGTCTCGCCTAAGCGGTGCATCTTCCTGGGCAGCTCCGCCGCTCGGCTTGCGCTCTCGCGAGCAGACGAGCCTGACCTTCCTTTCCGTGAGTCGTGCGCCCGTTTCGAACGGGCGCAGGAGAGGTTTTGTCCGCAAAGCGCGCGTTTCAGTGTGTCCGGCGCAGCCGCGCCTCAAAACCCTTTCACAACCCCCGGAGGTAGCTACGATGAAATCATCCGCCATTGCAATGGCCGTCCTTTCCATGCTCACAGGAACGGCATTCGCCCAATCGTCCGTCACGGTCTACGGCAAGATCGACCTCGCCCTCGTGGTTGACAGCGGCAATACCGCCGGCAAGTCCGTCCGTATCTCCTCGGGCGACAGCGCCGGGTCTCGCCTCGGTTTCAAGGGAATCGAAGATCTGGGTGGCGGCTACAAGGCCGGCTTCGTTCTTGAGACGGGCTTCTGCGCAGACAGCGCCGCGGGCGCACCCAACTTCTGCACCGGCTCCAATCAGTTCATGGGGCGCCAGGCCCATGGGGACCTGTCGGGCCCGTTCGGCAACATCAGCGCGGGTCGCCAGTACTCCCTCGGCTATCTGAACCTGGTCGTGCTCGATCCGTTCGCGACGGGCTACGCCGGTGCGGCTTCGAATGGCGACGGCGCCGGCAATCTCGTGGTCGACACCTCCGGCTCGCGCCTGAACAACTCGTTCACCTACGTGACGCCCAACTTCGGTGGCTTCTACGCCTCGGGCGAGTTCGCGTTGGGCGAGACGACCGGCAACTGGCGGGCCGCTCGTGAGACCGGCGCAGAAGTGAACTACGTAGGCGGCCCGGTCTACGTCGGCGTGACTTATTACAACCTCGATAACGCCAACGGCGTGGGAACATCACGGCAGGTCGTGACCGGAGGCGGCACCTACGATTTCGGTGTCGTCAAGGTGCATGCCCTCGCGCAAAAGGTTACCGGCACTCCGACCGGCGCCGCGCACCAGGACGTTCTCACCTTACTAGGCGGTGTAACGGTGCCGCTGGCCGGAGGGAACGCGCTGGCCTCGTACATCCATCACGACGACCGCTCGTCGCTCAACCGCAGCGCCCAGCAGTGGGGCATCGGCTACAACTATCCATTGTCCAAGCTGACGGCGGTGTACACCGCGTTCGCCCACATCAAGAACGAGAACGGTGCGGTCTTTAAGGTCGGCAACGGCACAGAACTCGGAACTGGCGATCAATCGTTCAACGTCGGAATGGTTCACAACTTCTGACCGAATTCAACGGGGCCTCGGTGCACGACGTCCAATCGCGGCCAAGGGGCCCGAAGTTGCTGAAGCTCAAGCATAGAACGAAGAAGCCAGGGTTGACTGCGCACATCAAAAGGCAACCCCGGGTCGTCGTTACAGATCCCAGCGCCCAGGAACGAACCGCGCGGCCGCATCAAGCGGGGACAGCGGGATCGCTTTTATGGGCAGCCCTCCTCTGCGCGCGATGCCGCAAACGCGCAGCGCAGAGGCCCTTTGTTGCTGATTCGAAGCAGCCGGACTAGCTCTGTCCGAGGCGCGTTGCGCGTCATCGCATAGTAGACCGTAGATCATCTTGAATCGCACAGCAAGAAGCACCATAGCAGCAGACTCGCCAAACGGGAGCTCTTGTCACTCAGTTTGAGCGAGATCTGTAGAGACAACGACTGGCCGCCGAAGCCCGTCTACGGCATTCCAAAGAACGATCTTCAAATCGGTACAAGCTTGCGCCTCAACTGCTCAGGGCCCAGACGCCTTGCCCGCTTAAGCCAGCGCTGAACGATAGCTGTTGGTGCATGACGGTGGCGTGCCCCTGTCGCGGATGACTTCACGGCAAACGGCAAAAAGGATGCCAGGATAGTTGACGCCGGCCAGCCGCCCCAGCGAGGGGATCTGAGCTGATCTCCTCCAAAACCACTGGAGCACAATACCTATCCCTCATAAACAGGAATCACATATGCCGACGTTACAGGAACTTCTCGACCAGAAGGCAGCCCTCGAACGGCGGATCTCCGCGGTGACGAAGGCATCGCGCGCCGAAGCAATAGCGGAAATTCGTGCACTCATGGCGCAACACGGCCTGGTAGCCGCAGACCTGAGCACGCCACCCCCAAAGCACGCGCAGGGCCCACAAACAGGATCCCGCTCCAAGGTTGCACCGAAGTATCGGCATCCCGAGACCGGAGCCACATGGACCGGCCGGGGGTTGAAGCCGAAGTGGCTCACCGAGCAGCTGGCCAACGGGAAGCAGATGAGCGACTTCGCGATCTGAAGCGTGGAGGGCGCCGACGTAACGTTCATTATTGCGCGCGGCTCTGGCTACGACGCAGGCGCCGATAGCGCCGATGACGACGTGCCACTCGTCGACCGGTCACTTACTGCAGTGCTCGGCTCGGTCGTGGTTACCTGTGGTCACTACCGGAAGATTGATTCGAGGCAGGTTAACGGCATCGATCGACTCCGCGCGACTTAGACGGGGGCAGGATTTCGTTTGCACTTACCGTTCTGTCCAGCATCCTGAGGGCGGGCATATCCTTCAAGAACTCGGTGATTGACTCCGCCAAGTCTCGGTCGGCCTTGTCGACTGATGCAGCCAACGCCCGCGCGACGTGTCCCCAAGCCTCCACTGCCAGGGCCCGCGTCGTTCGCGCCCGAGCACTCGACTTAGTACTCGAGACAGCGCCATCCGACCGCAGACGCTGGTCTTCGCGGGCCTTGATGCGCCACAACGGCTCGTAGTTCTGGATCCGCCCTCGTGTTGCCTGCTGCGTCGCCTCAGCATCGATGCCCCACTCGCGCAGCTTCTCAGCGAAGGTCTCACGCCAGCGCTGCAGATCGGCCTTGCGAGGATTCAACCGCTTGCCCCGATTCGATTCCGCACGCACGCTGATGTGCACGTGCGGGTTAGCTTGGTGATCGTGCAACACCATCACAAACTTGTGATCGTTCAGTTCCACCCGCGCGAACTCCCGCGCCGCTCGTTGCACGGCCGGAGGGTCGGTTCCACGTGGCATCGACAGCATGATGTTGAAGGCCTCGCGCTTGGGACTGATATCGCCGATCAACGTGCCGCCGAAGCGCCAATCGTCGACAAGCTCCTGGAGAACGCCCTTCCCTTGCATCTGCTCTCCAAGCTCGTTTTCGATGCTGAGTCGCCCGTTCTTGCTGATGTAGCGAAAATGTGCGGCGATCGCCCGCATGCCGCGTCCACCGCCCGTCACCTTGACCATCACCTGGGGCGCCCGGCGTACGACGGTTGCCGCGATCCGTGCCCGAATGGCCGCGGCGCGCTCGCTCATCGACGAACCACGCAGGTTCGGTAGCGCCCTCCCCCGCACGATGCGGTTGCCCGGATAGAAGAGCCGGTCGCCCCACTGGATCAGGATGCCGTCGATATTCGATGCATGGGCCATGACCTTCTCCAATCGTCAACGAGATGGTTGCTTCCGCTCATTGCGTCCGGGTGCACGTGGACGCAGTTCGCTCAGGACTCTTGAAGTCAACCTCAAATGTGATGCGACCGCGTCGTCCAGCCTGTCGAGCATCACCTGGTAGTCCTGAGCAACGCGAAATGAACCGTTGTGCAGAAGTGAGGTCAGGCTATGCAGGTTTCGGCTGAAGCTCGACAGCGCCGCGGATGAGGCCGTCAGCGCGTCCAGATGGTCGGCGCGGCGGTATCCGCTCGTCACAACCGGTACATCGGCGACCAGGTTAGCAACGTAGTCGCCGGGATTCATTCCGGCTCGACCCGCCGCCTCCGTCACAGCCACGGCTTGTGCACGGGTCATCCGCAGTGACAGCCTCGCACGGCTTGCGTCTCGCCGATGCACCGCGTGCGAAGGTTGAACAGGTCCAGGCGCCACTGGCCTCCCCAGCGCGTCTGCCAGGGTCGCGCGAACCCAGGCCGAAGGCAACACGCCTGCCGCCCGCGCGCGCTCGCATAGCGGAGCCTTCAGTCCCTGAAGGTCGACGCTGATTCGATCGCGTGACGAGGGTGCCATACCCGAGCCTCCTGACATGCGTGAGCGTGTCCGACATCGGCGCCAGCGCGCCTATCCTGCACTCACCAATGGATTCAGTATTGACCTCCATCGAGGTCGCGTGACCGATGAATTCAGGTCGAGAATCATCGTCTCAGCGAACCCTCCTTTGCGCCGAATTGAGCCCAACTGCGCAAAGTTGCACCCGCCTGATTCAGGAATGATCACGATTGAGCTCGAGGCGCGCCGCGGCTGACCACGATGATGAGGCAGGTTGATCGCAGATGAATCCACCTGCATACGATCGGGCCGCCTGGTGGGAAGGTTTCAGCGCACATGACACGGACTGACCCAGATCGCGCACAGTTGAACCACACGGCGCGATAGTCAGCGCATCCGAACCAAGGCGATCCGGCTGCGACGTCTTGAGACGTCGTGCTCCCAGCTGAGTAGCCGGTGACCTGGACTGCGCTCGAATCGTCAAACCTGCACGACGATTGGGCGCGTGCTGCACAAACCTGAGCCAGATCGATGATTTTCGATCTGAAGTCATCGCGTCCGTCGGCGGAAGAGGCGCCAACAATCGGACAACCCTGTCGGAGACCTCGTGCACCTCCAGCCCAAGAATCCACCGCGCCGCAAGAGCCGCAGAGTGCGCGCCTTTGCGGCCGAGATTCGCCGGCTGCAGGCTGACGGCTACACCTGCGACGAGATCCGCGAGACGCTGGCCGATGTGGGTGTCGTGGTCAGCAAGAGCACCGTGCAGCGCGAGGCAGCACGAGTTTCGCCCCGAATGCCACCGACGCTGCCCGCGATTGCCGCCGCCGTCGTGGCACCAGCTCCGGCGGCACGTGCAGTCGAGCGAGAACCGGATCGCCTTTCGCATCTGCCACGCGTCGACGATCCGCGCACCGCCAGGCAGGTCGCCGAAGATTTCATGAAGACTCAGGTCACAAACCCGCTGCTCTACGCTGAAAGGAAATCATGATGAAAATCGCTGTGATCAGCTTTTCCGGCAATGTCGGCAAGACCACGATCGCCCGCCACCTGCTGGCGCCAAGAATCCCAGGCGCCAGGCTCGTCTCCATCGAAAGCATCAACGCCGGAGACACGGCCGACGACGTGATTCGCGGACGTCAGTTCGCCGCGCTCCAGGAATACCTCCAGGTCGCTGACAACGTGGTGGTGGACATCGGCGCGAGCAACGTCGAGGACTTGCTGCTGCTGATGAGCCGCTACCGCGGGAGCCACGAGGACTTCGACTACTTCGTGGTGCCGACCGTGCCGGCGACCAAGCAGCAGCAGGACACCATCGCCACATTGATCGCGCTCGCGCGCCTGGGAATCGAGCCCGACGCGGTGCGACTCGTTTTCAACATGATTGACGAGGACAGCGACCTCAA
>Ga0116226_10002768_pt1 | contig 15358 bp, 13 predicted proteins | sample S1TSphfallax_FD_89692 | JGI IMG/M metagenome (GOLD analysis project Ga0116226, IMG submission 89692) | Host-associated microbial communities from peat moss isolated from Minnesota, USA - S1T2_Fa - Sphagnum fallax MG | ecosystem: Host-associated > Plants > Peat moss > Unclassified | place: USA...
CGGCGTCCGTCCTCGGCGCGGCAGCCGCGACCGTCGGCGGCCAAACCGCTGGCAAGACGCCGCTCGCTGCGACGCGCGCCGCGCCGGTCGGGAGCAGCCTGTCCGCGCGGCGCCTGGCCGATCCCGGCACGAACGGCGATGCGGCGGCGACCGAGCCGGCATCCGACGCCTCATCTGCGGGGGCTCCCGTCGGCGCCGCTACCACCGCGCCGCTGGCTGCGAACATCGCGGATGGTCCGGGCGCATTGGGCGCGGCGCAAGCGTCGAACGCGTCAGTGGCGGCCGGCGACCCGGCACCCGACACCATCGCTGCCGGATCGGACGCGCCGGGGCCTGCCGGGATCGTGGCGTCGACGACGATCGCCATCGCGGCCTCGCATGCCGCCGCTGCCGTGGCGTCGGCCCAGAGCGCCATTGCGCTGGCCGCCACCGACAAACACGTGCAATCGACCGACGCTGCCGCCGCGCCGGCAACCGCGGGCAGCGACCCCGCCGCGGGGGTGTTTCAGCTGACCGCGCCAGCGTCGGTGGCTCAGACCACGGAAACCGCGCTGCCGACGTTGCAGGTCCACGCGAATGTCGACAGCTCCGAGTTCGCACAGGGTTTGTCGGAGCGCGTCACCTACATGGTGGACAATGGCTTGAATGGCGCAAAACTCCAGGTAAATCCCCCGCAATTAGGTCCAATCGAATTGCGCATTGCCGTGACCGGCAGCCATGCCCAGGTATGGATGACCACGCATAGCGCGGTAACGCGCGATGCGCTGGAGGTCAGTGCGCCGAAACTGCGCGAGATGCTCGGTGCCCAGGGCTTCGGCCAGGTCAGCGTGGATATTTCGCAGCGCTCGTTCCAGGACCGATCCACCTACGCGCAACCCTACCAGGCCATGGCGTCGTCCGCGTTCGGCGGCAAGGCAGCGGCCGCGACTGCGTCGGTCGGCGCGGCAACCACGCGCCCCTCGCTGCGCGGGCTCGATGCCTACGCCTGAGACGCCAATGCCCGAGGGGTGCGAGCCAGGTAGTAACGCAGGGCCGGGGTGGTGATGACCGTGCTCGAGATGGCCATGATGACCAGCATGGTGAACATTTTTTGCGAGATCACGCCCAGGTCAAACCCCACATTGATGACGATGAGTTCCATCAACGCGCGCGTGTTCATCATGAATCCCAGCATGGCGGCTTGCGCATGATCGAAACCTGAACTGCGTGCGGCAACGTAGGCGGCGAGCCACTTGCCGAGCGAGGCGCCGCCGACGATCACGACGCACCAGGTCACGTCGGCCAGGGTATCGAGACTCCCGATCGACGTGCGCAGCCCGGTGTAGGTGAAAAATATCGGCAGGAAAAAGACGGTCACGAAGCCGCCCACCTGCTCGCGCCAGGCGGCCACCAAGCCCGGTTCATCGAACAGGATGACCCCCATCATGAACCCGCCGAAGATCGCGAATATACCGATCTGATACGTGGTCATCGCGGCGATGAAGACGACGACGAGCAGTGCGCCCAACAGATTGCCCGACATGCGTCCGCCGCCCGGGTGCGAGCGGCGAATCGCCCGCTTGAGCAGCGGTCGTACGAGCAGTGCGCTCACCGCGACGAACGCCGCGACCGACCCCACTCGGAGAGCGAACTCGGCTGCGGTGAACCGGCTCGCCGCCAACGCCGTGATCAGGGCCAACAAGAGCCAACCGACCACATCGTTGACGGCGGCGGAGCTGATCGCAACGACGCCGAGGCGCGACCGCGTCAGATCGAAGTCCATCATGATTCGTCCGAGTATGGGCAACGCGGTGATGGAAAACGCCGTGGCGACGAACAAAGCCGTATTGAGCCGTGCCGCGGGCGTCGCCTCGGCGGGGTACAGATCACCGACGGCGAAACCCAGTGCAAACGGCAACACGAGGCACGCAATCGACACCCGCGCCACAGCCCTGCGGTTGACGCGCTCGGTCAAGTGGGCGAAATCGAACTCCATGCCGATCTGGAACATGAGCAGCACCAGCCCCAGTTGCGATAGGATCAGCAGCGGCTCCGGCGGCGCGGAGCGAAACACGAAGGTGAAGGTCTGGGGTGCCAACCACCCGAACAGCGACGGGCCCAACAAAATGCCGATGATGATCTCGCCGACGGCCGCCGATTGACCGAATCGCGATGCGAGCGACGCGCCGATGCGGCCCGCCAGGACAATGAGCATCAGCTCAAGCAGGGTGAAGAACAAGAGGATCTCGCTCTTGTGGGCACCGGCCATCGACGCGGGGCCGCTCACGTCACCATCTCCCGCCGCGGCGGTCGGGGCCCGGACGGGTTTTCATTGCATAAGTCTAACGTGCCGACAAACGGTGGTCCAACGCCTGTAAGATAGGGAGCCATGCACATCTTGATTGTCGAAGATGACGAGATTGCCCGCGACTACCTGGCCAAGGCGTTGCGCGACGTCGGCCACAGCGTCGACGTGGCGGCGAACGGACTCGAAGGGCTGCACATGGCGTCTTCGATGGGCGTGGATCTGGCCATCGTCGACCGAATGCTGCCCAAACTCGACGGTCTCGCCCTTGTCCAGTCATTGCGAGCGACCGGACGCAAGATGCCGGTGCTCATTTTGAGCGCCTTGGGCGACGTCGACGATCGCATCACCGGTCTGCGAGCGGGCGGTGATGACTACCTCACCAAGCCTTATCACGTATCGGAACTGCTCGCCCGCGTCGATGCGCTCGCGAGAAGGGGTGATTCCGGCAACGCCGAATCGAACACCAAGTTGAAATTGGCCGATCTCGAACTCGATCGCATGACGCGCCGGGTGACGCGAAACGGGAAAAAGATCGAGCTCACCGCCCGCGAGTTTCAGCTGCTCGAATTCATGATGCGCCACAGCGGCCAGGTCGTGACCAGGACCATGTTGCTGGAAGGGGTCTGGGACTATCATTTCGACCCGCAAACCAATGTCATCGACGTGCACATCAGCCGGTTGCGCCAGGCGATCGACAAGGACTTCGACAAGCCGCTGCTGCACACGGTACGCGGCGCCGGATATAGTCTGCGCGAAGACGAATAGTGGACGTCGCACTACGGCGCGGCGTCACTCCCGATCAGCCCTTCCTGGGTGTACTCGACACGTCCCCGTTTCGTATTGCCATCGTCTATTCGATCGTGTTTGCGTGCGGTGCCGCGGTCTTGCTCGGCGCAGTCGATTTCGCCGTGTCGCGCGTCGTCGACGGCAGCACGGACAATCTCATCGAGGCCGAAGTGCAGGGCTTGCGCGAGCAGATGTTGGTGTTGTCGCGCAGCTCCTTCATCGAACTGATCGAACAGCGGTCCGAGGATCAAGACGTGCGCGGCGCGGTGTATCTCATGGTCGATCCGCAGCTGCGCCCCGTCGCGGGCAATGTTCCCGCGTGGCCCAAGATCGACGCCAACGAGGGCAAATGGATCCAGTTCAAGGTATCCGTCCCGTTCGGCGATGAAACCCGCGAACACGAGATGCGCGCGCAGCGTTTCCCGTTGCCGGGCGGCTATCGGATGTTGGTGGGCCACGATGTGCAGGAGCGGCAAGACGTCAAGAATTTGATGATGCGCGGTCTCATAGCCGCCGTGGTGTTGACCTTGCTCATGGGCTTGGGTGGGGGATTTTGGATGGGGCGGCGCATCCTGGCCCAGGCCGGTGCGATTTCGGCCGTGGCGACCCAGATCATGCGCGGCGATTTGTCGCAGCGGCTGCCGGTGCGCGAAGCGGACGATGAGATCAACACGTTGGCCCGCGAGATCAACGGCATGCTCGACAAGATCGAGCAGCTGACATTGGGCATGCGCACCGTGCTCGACAGCGCGGCGCATGATCTGCGCACGCCGCTCAACCGGTTGCAGGCGACGGCCGAGGGCGCCATGGATCAACTGTTGCCCGGTTCGGCGGAGCGGCGCGTGCTCGAGCGCGTGACGACGGAGGTGGACCACATGCGCAGCACTCTCGATGCACTGCTGCGCATTGCGCTTGCCGAGACCGGCACCGTGGCCCGCGAACCCGTGGACCTGTCCGAATTGGTGGCGAGCATGGTCGAACTGTACGCACCGGTGGGAGAGGAGCGCGGCATCGCATTGGAAAGTGCCGTCGCCGCGGGGGCGCACGTGCAGGGCAGCCGCCAGCTGCTGGCTCAGGCGCTTGCCAATCTGCTCGACAACGCCATCAAGTTCACGCCCGACGGCGGCCACATCCGCGTCTTGCTGCGCGGGTCGAGCACCGGTCCTGAAGTGGTCGTAGAGGATGATGGTCCGGGCATTCCCGCCGACAAGCGCGAGATCGTGCTGGGACGGCGCGTGCGGCTCGACGAAGCCCGCAAGTTTCCGGGCAGCGGTTTGGGTTTGTCGCTGGTGGCCGCCGTCACGAAATTGCACGGCGCCCGGCTGGTTCTCGACGATGCGCGGCCCGGCCTGCGGGTCTTGTTGAAATTTTGAGGTCTGGGTATGAGAAAATCCGGTGGGTTGATCTTTTTGGCCTTGTTCGTCGGAGGAGGGGCATTGAGCGCTTGTTCCCTGGGTAAGCACGCGAGCGCGTCCGGCACGCGTCCGGTAGCGCCGGCGTCGGGGATTGATCTGCGGTACGTCGACGACTCGGTCAGGCCCCAAGACGATTTGTATCGCCACTTGAACGGCAAATGGCTGGACAGCTTCGTTCTGCCCGCGGATAAGGGTGCCTACGGGTCGTTCACGCAGATCAACGACGCGACGCAGGAACAACTGCGCACCATCGTCGAGGGGCTCGCGCAAGCCGGTGGGCACGCGAGCGCCGGTTCGCCGGTCGATGCAGCCGACGCGAATGCTGTGAAATTGGCCGATTTGTATGCGAGCTTCATGGATGAGGCGCGGCTCGACACCTTGGGGGTGGCGCCACTCGCGGCCGACTTCGCGGCCATCGACGCCATGAGCGGTAAGCGCGACATCCCGGCGCTCATCGCGCGTTTCAATCGCACGAGTGCGGGTGCGCCCTACGATATCGGTGTGGACCCTGATCCGAAGGATTCCACTCGTTATGCCGTGACGCTGACGCAGAGCGGGCTCGGCCTGCCGGATCGTGACTACTACTTGTCGGACGACGCGAAGTTCAAGGACGTGCGTGGGAAATACGCGCTGCATGTCGAGAAAATGCTCGCCATGGCCGGGGACCCGGCTGCCAAAAGCAGCGCCGACGAGATCGTGAAGCTCGAGACGCGGATGGCCGCACTGCAGTGGACGCGAGTCGCGAATCGCGATCCGGAGAAGACCTACAACAAGACGCCGCTGGCCGATCTCGACCGCCTGATGCCCGGCTATGAATGGCACGGCTACCTGCAAGATAGCGGCATCTTGGGTAAGGTTGATTACGTCATCGTGCGACAACCGAGCTACTTCAGCGGTTTGGGTCGATTGATCGCCGATACGCCGCTCAGCGTCTGGAAGAGCTACTTCAAGTGGCACCAGCTCAGCGCCGCCGCACCGTATCTATCGAAGGAGTTCGTCGATGAGCGGTTCGCCTTCTCAGGCACGGTGCTGCGCGGCATTCCGCAGAATCGTCCGCGCTGGAAGCGCGGCATGGACGTGCTCGACGCCGCCATGGGTGAGGCGATCGGCCGGCTCTACGTCGAAAAGTATTTCCCGGCGCAGCACAAGGCGCGCATGGAAATGCTGGTCGGCAATCTCCTCGAGGCCTACCGGCAGGACATCGCCACGCTCGATTGGATGAGCGAGGATACCAAGCAGGGCGCCCAGGCAAAGCTCAAGAAGCTGGTCACCAAAATCGGTTATCCGAAGACCTGGCGGGATTATGGCGCACTCAAGATTGAGCGCGACGATTTGTGGGGTAACGTCCGGCGCGCCGACGAATTCGAGTACCAACGCATCGTCGGCCGGCTTGGCCGGCCCATCGACCGCGACGAATGGCACATGACGCCGCAGACGGTCAACGCTTACTACAATCCCGTCATGAACGAGATCGTGTTTCCCGCGGCGATCCTGCAGCCGCCGTTCTTCGATGCCAATGCGGACGATGCGGTGAACTATGGCGGTATCGTCGCCGTCATTGGTCACGAGGTCAGCCATGGTTTCGATGACAAGGGCAGCCAGTACGATGCCGATGGCAACCTGCGCGACTGGTTCACACCGGCGGATCATGCGCGGTTTGCGGCGAAGACCAAGGCGTTGATCGCACAATACGATGCGTACGAGCCGGTGCCCGGCTACCATGTCAACGGCGAATTGACCCTCGGCGAGAACATCGGCGACAACTCGGGCTTGGCACTGGCCTACAAGGCATACCGGTTGTCGCTGTCGGGGAAAACCGCACCGACCATCGACGGCTTCACGGGCGAACAGCGCTTTTATCTGGGCTGGGCGCAGGTGTGGCGCGGCAAAGTGCGCGAGGACCAGGCCATCGAGCTCATCAAGATCGACCCGCATTCCCCGGCCGCGGTGCGCGGCACCGCACCGTTGGTCAATCAGCCGGGTTTCTACTCGGCCTTCGGCCTCCAACCGGGCGATAAGATGTATCTGCCCCCGGACGCGCGCGTCACCATTTGGTGATACTCGAGCGTGAATTGCGAGCAAGCGTCAAATAATCGACGGTTGGAGCTACCGCCACCGGTTGCCGCGCCGCACACATTACGTAAGCTGCGGATTAGAAAGGAAATAGTCGGGCATTAGGCCGGTGGCATGGAACTTGCTCGAGACTTGATGCGGCAGTCGCGCCGCGTTAGGAATCGACAATATGGCTGATGCAGCCGAAGAAGCCCCTGCAGCGCCTCCCAAGAAGTCGGGCGGGATGATGGGCACGCTGGTGAGCGGCGTTGGAATTTTTGTGCTGACGTTGGCTGCCGTGATCGTCGGTGGAGGGATCAACGCCAAGCTCCATCCCATGCCCGACTTCAAATTGGACAAGGACGGCAAGATCACCCCCGTGATGCCCGCGGCCTCCTCCGGCGGCGGGCACGGCGAAGAGGGCGGCGGCAAGGGGTCGGTGTTCTACGCCATCGACCCGCCCATGGTCGTCAATTTCGAGGATGGCTCGGTGGTGCGCTTCCTGCAAATCACCATGGAGGTGATGGCCCACGATCCCAAGGTCATCGAGAGCGTCCAGAAGAACATCCCGCTGATCCGCAACAATCTGCTGCTGCTCATGAGCAATCGCGATTATCAGTCGATGATGTCACGCGAAGGCAAGGAGAAACTGCGCACGGAGGCATTGGCCGAGGTCAATGCCGTGCAAAAGAAGCAGGGCGGTGAACCCGTCGACGACCTGTTGTTCACGACGTTCGTGGTGCAGTAGTGGCCGCTACCGAAACGGATGCCGTAGCACCCGATGACGCGGCGGCGCGCACGGGTCCGGCGCCGAGTGCGATTTCGGAGGAGGAGGTCTCGGCACTCCTCGAAAAGGATCCCGCGAACAGCGTCCGTCCCTATGATTTCGCCGCGCAGCGCATCAACCGCACGGAGCTGCCGATGCTCGAAATCGTCGCGAAGAGCTTCGCGGATCGGGTGGGCGCATCCCTCAGCACGCTCTTGGGCCGTGATGCGACCGTGCAGTTCACGGCTCTCGATTCGGGCAAGGCCGGTGAAATGCAGGCCACGTTGCCGGTGCCATCGAGCCTCGTCATCGTGCGCATGAAACCTTTACCCGGGTTTGCGTTCGTCAGCGTCGAGCCCGCCCTGTTGCTCACGCTGCTCGACGGATTCTTCGGTGGCTCCGGGCGTGCCACCAGCGACAGCCAGGCGGCCATCGCTCCGGCCGCGCAGCGGTTTCTCGCATTGATGTTGCGCAGCTTCGCCGCCGATTGGATGACCGCGTGGACGCCCGTGGTGCCGCTCGAACTGGAAGTCGTCAAACAAGAGACCAATCCCCGCTTGATGCAATTGGGCGCACCCCAAGACTCCATGATCGTGGTCAAGTTCGCGGTCGAGTTCGGCGCGCGCAGCGGCCGCATCGACTGGCTCGTACCGGAAAGCATGCTGGCGCCGATACGCGAAGCGCTGTCGACGGACGGCAGCAACGCGCCGCCGCCGCGCAAGCAGGAAGCCTGGGGGCCCGCGCTCGGTGCGGCACTCAAAGAGGCGCAAATCGAGACGCGCGCCATTCTTGCAGAAGCGCAGATCAGCCTGCGCGAGCTCGTACGGCTTACGCCGGGCGACGTCATCCCCATCGACGCACCCCAACAGGGCACCTTGTTGGCCGGAGAGGTGGCCTTGTATCGGGGGCGCTTCGGCATTTCACAGGGGCACAACGCACTCAAGATCATTTCCGGAGGACCCGCATGAGCGTACCCGATCCCAAGAATGCCGCGGTGGCACGCGCCCAATTCAACGACTTGGGTCCGAGCGCAGCCGCCGTTGGAAATCAGGAAATGAATCTGAATCTCATCCTCGACGTGTCGGTCACGCTCGCGCTCGAAGTGGGCCGCGCCCGCATGCCGATCCGGGAACTCCTGCAGCTGGCGCCGGGCGCGATCGTGGAGCTCGACCGATTGGCCGGTGAACCGCTCGACGTCCTCGTCAATGGCGTGCGCATCGCGCGCGGTGAAGTCGTCGTGGTCAACGACCAATTCGGTATCCGTCTGACCGACGTGGTGAGCGCCACCGAAAGGATGGAACACGCGCGATGACCGGTATGGTGCAACCCGCATCGCCGTTATCCGTGAGTAGCTTGGCGCAACTCACGTTGAGTTTAGTGGCCGTGGTCGCGCTGATATTCGCCATCAGTTGGGCGTTGAAGCGTTTGAAGCTGGCAGGTCCGCGCGGCCGGGGCGAGATCGCCGTGCTCGACGAACTGGCCGTGGGGCCGCGCGACCGCATCATGTTGATTCGCGTGGGTGAAAGCCAGGTGCTGGTCGGCGTCGGTGCGGCCGGCATGGTGGGCCTCACGCCGTTGCCGACACCCATCGTTCTGCATGGGACGATTCCTGAGGCGCCGGCTTTCGCCGAGCGACTGCGTGACTTGATGAAGCGTACCGGAGGCACGGCATGAAGTCGCGGCCGTGGGTCTGCGCAGCGTTGGTCCTGCTGCCCGTCGGTCTGGCTCTGCCCGACCTCGCGGGCGCGCAGGCTGCGCTGCCGGCGGTCGCCATCAAAACGGCCGCGGACGGGGGGCAATCGTATTCTCTGACGATGCAGATGTTGATCCTGATGACGGTGCTGACGCTGCTGCCCGCGATATTGCTCGCGATGACCGCGTTCACCCGGATCATCATCGTGCTGTCGATCCTGCGGCAGGCGCTCGGCATGACGACGACTCCCTCGAACCAGGTGCTGACCGGACTCGCCCTGTTCCTGACGTTTTTCGTCATGAGCACGACGCTCGATCAGGCTTACGGTCAGGGTATCAAGCCCTACATGGACGGCCAGTTGGGCGGCGAAATCGCCATCGAGCGCGCGGTGGCGCCCCTCAAGAAGTTCATGCTGGCGCAAACCCGTGAGAACGATCTGCAGCTGTTCACGCGCTTGTCCGGCAAGTCCCAATTCGCGAGCCCCGAGGATGTGCCGCTCACCGTGCTCTTGCCGACGTTCATGACCAGCGAACTGAAAACGGCTTTTCAGATCGGCTTCATGGTGTTCATCCCGTTCCTCGTCATCGATCTGGTGGTGGCCAGCGTGCTCATGTCGATGGGCATGATGATGCTGTCACCGGTCCTCGTCTCGCTGCCGTTCAAGATCATGCTGTTCGTGGTCGTCGATGGGTGGACCCTCCTTCTGGGTACGTTGGCGGCGAGTTTTCATCAATGACACCGGAAAACGTCATGGATCTGGCGCACGCCACCCTGCTCGTCACCTCGATGATCGCGGCGCCATTGCTGTTGATCGCGCTGGCCACGGGCCTGGTCATCGGCATGTTGCAGGCCGCCACGCAGATCAACGAGTCGACGTTGAGCTTCATTCCGAAACTGCTGATGTTGGTGCTGACGCTGTTTGCCGCCGGGCCCTGGATTCTGCGGGTGCTGGTGGATTTCACGCACGATCTCTACAGCAACATTCCCAACGTGATCGGTTGAGGGCGTATGCAACCGGTCGTCATCAGCGCAGTCGATGTGTCGGAATGGGTGGGGCGCGTGTGGTGGCCGAGCCTGCGCATCGGTGGTTTCGTGGCGGCGGCCCCCATCGCGAGCGAGAAAACCATCCCGGGCAAAGTCAAGATCGTGCTGACGGTCAGCCTGGCCGTGCTGCTGGGTCCGCTCGTGCCGCTACCGGCGGCGTTGTCGATCTTCTCGGCCGCCGGGCTGTTGACCGCGGTGCAGGAAATCCTGATCGGTGTCGCGATCGGCATGGTGATGGAACTCGCCTTCGAAGCGTTGACGTTTGCCGGACAGACCATTTCCATGACCATGGGTCTCGGGTTCGCCACCCTGGTCGACCCCCAGCGCGGCGCAAGCGTGCCGGTGCTTGGCCAGCTGTTCTCGATCATGGGCACGCTCACGTACCTTGCGATCAACGGTCACCTCGTACTGCTCGGTGCGCTCGCCAACAGCTTCAACGCCCTGCCGATCGGGGTGGCGAACATCGACAAGAATTTTCTCGTCGCGGTTGCGACGTGGGGCACACGCATCTTCGAGACGGGTCTGTTGGTCGCGCTGCCCGCCGTGGTCGCCCTCGTCATCGTCAACCTCGCGCTCGGTGTGGTCACGCGCGCCGCGCCGCAGCTGAACCTGTTCGGCATCGGTTTTACGATTACGCTCTTGTGCGGATTTTTCGTGTTGATCGTGGGCCTCGACGGCGTCATGTTCGGGATCTCGACCTTGATCGGTGACGCCTTGCGTGCGGTGCTGGATTTGGTCGGAACGGCGGGGGTGCACTGATGGCTGAGTCCGAGTCCGGCGGCGAAAGAACAGAAGAGCCATCGGCGCGACGCCTGCAGCAGGCGCGCGAGCGCGGCCAGGTGCCGCGTTCGCGGGAGCTGGTCAACTTCGCGACCATGGTCGGCGGCAGCGCGACGCTGATCGCGGTGGGCGGAATGCTGGCGGCCCGCATGTCGCACATCATGCGCCACTCCCTGTCCATCGATGCAGAGCGCTTGCGTGACACGGATTCGATGACGAGCTCGCTGTCCGACGCGACCCTCAGTGCGCTCCAGGCATTGTTGCCCATCTTCGGTACCTTGATCGGCATGGTGCTGCTCGCCTCGGTGGCGCTCGGCGGATGGAATTTCAGTCCCGCGGCCATGGTGCCCGACTTCACGCGCATGAGTCCGCTTGCCGGCCTCAAGCGGCTGTTCGGTTTGCACGGTGTGTCGGAGCTCGGCAAGGCGCTGCTCAAGTGTGTGGTCATCGGCGGCGTCTGCGCGGGCATCGTGTCGTGGCTGTTCAAGGACGTGATGGCGCTCGGACTCATGGCGCCGCACGCGGCCATCGGCAGGGGGGCGAGCCTGCTCGGTTGGTCGTTCGTCTGGCTGTGCGCTTCGCTCGCCATCATCGCCGTCGTCGACGTGCCGCTGCAGCTGTTCCAATTCAACCTGGCGTTGCGTATGACGCGCCAGGAATTGCGCGACGAGGCGAAGGAGTCGGACGGCCGGCCGGAGACCAAGCAACGCATCCGCCAGATGCAGCAGCAGCTCGCGCGACGCCGCATGCTGCACAAGATTCCGACGGCCGACGTGGTGATCGTGAACCCCACGCACTTCGCGGTGGCGCTCAAATACGACCCGAAGAACATGCGCGCACCGCGCGTGCTCGCCAAGGGCGTGGATCTGGTCGCCGCCAACATCCGCCGCATTGCCGAGGAGCATCGGGTGCCCGTGTTCGAGGCGCCGCGGCTCGCCCGGGCGCTGTACAAATCCACCGACCTCAACAAGGAGATTCCCGCCGGGTTGTACGTCGCGGTCGCCCAAGTGCTGTCGTACATCTTCCGGGTGCGCACGCTGAACCCCACCCTTGCCGCGCGTGTGGCACGTCCCAACCCGACGGTTGGCAATGAGTACGCCGACGTATGAACAGCCGCGCCGCCATGACCACCGTCGGTGAGTTCGCCCGCAACGGGTTGGGCGTGCCAATTCTAGTGATGGCCGTCATCGCGATGATGGTGCTGCCGCTGCCGGCGTTCCTCCTCGACATCTTTTTCACGTTCAATATTTCGCTATCCCTCATCATCTTGCTGGCCGTCATCTACGTGCGTCGGGCCCTCGAATTCGCGACGTTTCCCACGGTGCTGTTGGGCGCGACGCTGCTGCGGCTCGGCCTCAACGTCGCCTCGACGCGCATCGTTCTCATCAACGGGCACACCGGCGCGCACGCGGCCGGTCACGTCATTGCGGCATTCGGTCAGTTCGTGGTCGGCGGCAACTATGCGGTGGGCATGGTGGTGTTCGTCGTGTTGGTGATCATCAATTTCGTCGTGATCACCAAGGGTGCGGGCCGGATTTCGGAGGTGAGCGCGCGTTTCACTCTCGATGCCATGCCCGGCCGGCAGATGGCCATCGATGCCGATCTGAACGCCGGCATCATCACGCAGGCCGAGGCCATCGTGCGACGGCAGGAAGTCCGCGAAGAGGCGGACTTCTACGGTGCGATGGACGGCGCGAGCAAATTCGTGCGGGGCGACGCCATCGCCGGCATCCTCATCGTGTTCATCAATTTGTTCGGCGGCACCATCATCGGCGCGGCGCAACACGGCATGTCCTTGGCGGACGCCGGCAGAACCTATGCGTTGCTCACCATCGGCGACGGTCTGGTCGCGCAGATACCGGCGCTCTTGCTATCGGTGGCCGTGGCGATCTTGGTGACCCGGGTCTCGCGATCGCACGACATGAGCCAGCAGATCATGTCGCAGATGCTCGGTCAGCCACGTGCGCTCGGCGTCACGGCCGGCATCTTGGGTCTGCTCGGCATCATCCCGGGCATGCCCAACCTGGTGTTCCTCGCCATGGCTGCGGGCTGCGGCGTCGGTGCCTATTTCCTCGGCCAACAGCGTGCCTCCGAGAAGAAGTCCGCCGCGTTGCCGGTGGCTGCGCCGGCGACGCCACTGGAGCAGCGGGAACTGTCCTGGGACGACGTGGAACCCGTCGACCTGATCGGCCTGGAAGTCGGATACCGGCTGATCCCGTTGGTCGACCGGAATCAGGGCGGCGAGTTGATGGGTCGTATCAAGGGAGTACGCAAGAAGTTGTCCGAGGAACTGGGATTCCTGGTCCAGCCCGTACACATCCGCGACAATCTGGAACTCGGTCCCAACTCTTATCGCATCACGATTTTGGGTGCACCGGTCGGAGAGTCGGAGGTGTTTCCCGATCGCGAAATGGCGATCAATCCCGGCCAGGTCTCCGGCACGCTGCCAGGTGCCGTCACCAAGGACCCTGCGTTCGGTCTGGATGCCATGTGGGTGGAAAAATCCCGTCGCGAGCAGGCCCAGGCATTGGGTTACACAGTGGTCGATGCCAGCAGCGTGATCGCCACACATCTGAGTCATCTCCTGCAATCGCACGCGCACGAGCTGTTGGGTCACGAGGAAGTGCAACAACTCCTGAATCGATTGGGCAAGACCGCGCCCAAGTTGATCGAGGACCTGGTGCCGAAGCTCTTGCCGATGAGCGTGGTCGTGAAGGTGCTGCAGCAGCTGCTGCTGGAGCGCGTGCCAATCCGCAACCTGCGCACCATCTGCGAGTCGCTCGCGGAACTGGCGCCGAAAACCCAGGACCCCGGCGCGCTGGTCGCGGCGGTGCGTATCGCTCTCGGTCGCAGCATCGTGCAAAGCATCGGCGGTCTGCGCGAAGAGTTGCCCGTCATGACGCTCGACGCCGGGCTCGAGCAACTCCTGCAGGACTCGATGAGCGGGGGTGGCGACGCACCCGGCTTCGAGCCGGGCCTCGCGGATCGTGTGCAGACGGCGCTCAGCGACAGTACGCGGCGCCAGGAAGCGGCCGGCGAACCGGCCGTCCTGTTGGTGGCGCCGAAAATCCGGCCCTGGGTCGCGCGCTTGATGCGCTATTCGACACCCACTCTGTCGGTGCTCGCCTATAACGAAATCCCGGAAAACCGGCGCATCCGCGTCATTGCCGCGGTGGGCCGTTGATGAATTGCTTGACTAGGAGATCCATATGAAGATTAAACGCCACATGGCCGACAGTATGCGGGCCGCGCTTGCCAAGGTACGTGCCGAACAGGGGCCCGACGCCGTCATCCTGTCGAGTCGCCGGGTCGAAGAGGGCATCGAGGTCATCGCCGCCGTCGATTACGACGAAGGCCTGTTCGTCGGCGCTCCCATCAAGCGCGCCGCAACGGCCGCGCCGCCTGCGCTATCGACGCTCGCACCGAACTCGATTGCAGTCTCGTCCGCGAGGCGAGCAGCGGCAGCCGCGACCGCTTCCCGTGCGGCGCCTCCCGCCAACGCGCCCGCGCTCGCTGCCGCTGCTGCGCCCGCCGCGGTTGCTGCGCCCCCCGCCGCCGCTGCGCCCGCTGCCGCTGTCGCGCCCCCTGCCGTCACCGAACCGGCCACACCCGCCGCCGCCGTCAAGCCAGCCGGGCCCCGGGCGGACGATGGCGGCTTCCGGGCAATTCAGCAGGAGGTCAAGGATCTGCGCGAATTGCTGCAGGGCGAATTGGCGCACCTGTCGTGGCACGACAAGCGTTTGCGTGAACCCCTGCAGGCGCGCGTGCTGGAAGAATTCACGGCGTTGGACATTGCTCCGGATGTTGCAAAAAAGCTCGCCGGCCTTGCGCCGAGTCGCACTTCTCTGGAAAACCCCGCGCACATCCCGCTCGCACTGCTGGTCCGGCATCTGCCGGTGGTCGACCGCTTGAGCACCGTCGATGGCGGCGTCATCGCATTGGTCGGTCCCACGGGTGCCGGCAAGACCACCACCATCGCGAAACTTGCCGCGCGCTGGAGCATGCAGCACGGCAGCGAGGACCTGGCACTGGTGAGCACCGATGGCTACCGCATCGGCGCGCGGGAGCAGCTGATGACCTACTCCAGGATTCTGGGCGCTCGCATGTACATCGCGAACAGCGGCAAGGAATTGGCGCGAGTCCTCGAGCGTCTGCAATCGAAGAAACTGGTCTTGATCGATACCGCCGGAATGGGTCCGCGCGACGCACGGTTGTCCGAGCAACTGGCGGCCTTGCAGCTCGGCGCCGCGGGGGCAAAGGTGTACCTGACTCTGCCGGCACAGGGCGAAGTGCATGCGCTCGAGGAGATCGTGCGCTCGTTCGGCACCGTCAATCCCGCGGCGTGCATTCTCACCAAGGTCGACGAGTCGGCGAGTTTGGGGGCGGCCATATCGACTACGCTGCGTCACGAATTACCGATCGCCTACTTGGGGACCGGGCAGCGTGTACCGGAGGATCTGCACGCAGCGCACGTGCGCAAAGTCTGGTTGATTCATCTGGCGATCAAACTCAAGAACGCCGCACCTCCAAATATC
>Ga0116226_10002769_pt1 | contig 15356 bp, 11 predicted proteins | sample S1TSphfallax_FD_89692 | JGI IMG/M metagenome (GOLD analysis project Ga0116226, IMG submission 89692) | Host-associated microbial communities from peat moss isolated from Minnesota, USA - S1T2_Fa - Sphagnum fallax MG | ecosystem: Host-associated > Plants > Peat moss > Unclassified | place: USA...
CTCGCTCTGCATGATTGGGACGGCCGCTTGCTCGCGAGCGATGACGGTGCGATGAACCCGACCTATGCGGTTGCCACGATCAATGCCAAAGCCATGGGTTTCGGCGAACCGCTGCGCGTGAAACAGGGACAGCGCGTGCTGCTGCACCTGTTGAATTCGAGCCCTACCGAGGTGCACTGGATTGCGTTCGCGGGCCATAGTCTGCGTGTGGTGGCGCTCGATGGAAATCCGGTCCCCAAGCCACAGAACGTGCCGATGGTCAGGCTCGCACCCGCCGAACGAGTCTGCGCGGTGGTGGAGATGGACAATCCCGGCGTTTGGGTGCTCGGCGAAGTTCGCAAGCATGTTCAGGCGCTCGGCATGGCGGTGGTGGTCGAGTATGAAAATCAGCGCGGCTCTGCGCGGTGGATTCAGCCTGCCGACCTCGTCTGGAACTACGAGCAATTCGCAGCCGCGGACGAAGTCGTCTCCCCGGACGAGCCCATCATCGTGCCGCTGGTGTTCGAGTCGACATTTCGCGGCCATGGAGCCATGGAAGCCTGGACGATCAATGGCAAGTCGTATCCGGATGCCCATATCGAGCCGCTCATCCAGGGTCGGCGCTACCGGTTGCAGTTCTTCAACCGTAGCATCGATGATCATCCCGTGCATCTACACCGGCATAGCTTCGAGCTTCGCAGTCTGGGCGCACCCGTGGAAGGTTCCGCCGCGACCGCGCCAGCCGGCACCGCGCCCACCGGCACAACCTCGGCCCAGCAAATCCGCGGCATCCGGAAGGATGTGCTGCTGGTCGACGCGCACACTCTCGCCGAAGTCGAATTCACCGCCGATCATCCCGGCGCGACGCTCTTTCACTGCCATCAACAGAATCATATGGACTCAGGATTCATGATGCTCATCGACTATGCATGATTCGATTGCCGGCCTTTGGCGCCGCGCCGGCCTTTGGCGCCACGGACTTAGCCTGCTGGCGCTCGTGAGCCTTCCTCTGCTCGCGCACGCTCAGACGAACTACGAAATCCAGGTGTATGGATCAGAGACCGTCCCGCCAGAAACCTTGATGGCCGAACTGCACTCGAATTTCACGGTCGATGGCGAGAAGAACACGATCGACGGCGTGTATCCCACCAATCATCAGGAGCACGAGACGCTCGAACTCACCGAGGGCATCACCGCTTGGTCGGAGGTCGGATTCTACGTCTTCACGAGCGAGCAGGACGGTCACGGCGTGCAATGGGTGGGCGATCATATTCGCCCGCGAGTCACCGTCCCCGCCTCCTGGGGGTGGCCGGTGGGGGTGAGCCTTTCCACTGAGATTGGCTTCCAGCGCTCCGCTTACTCGACCGACACCTGGACCTGGGAGATTCGCCCGATCATCGACAAGAGCATCGGGCGCTGGTATTTCGCGGTCAACCCGGCACTGGAGCGAACACTGCACGGGCCCGACGTCAATCAAGGTCTGGGCTTTTCGCCCAGCGCGAAAATCAGCTACGACTTCACACGGGTGGTGAGCGGCGGCATCGAGTGGTACGCGGATTATGGGGCCATCGACAACATTTCACCGATCCACACCCAGCAGCAGCAGGTCTTCGTGGTCACCGATCTCAATGTCTCGCCGCTGTGGGAAATCAACGTCGGCGTCGGCCTGGGCGGCACCGCGGGCACCGATCATCTGATCGTGAAAGCCATCCTTGGCCGGCGCTTCGATTGGGGACGTCACTCGCCGGTGGATTGAGACAGGCCGCAAGGTCCGGGGTCGGTCTCTAGTCGCGCAATTGTCATCGATCCGCCACATCGCTGTGAAGACGCCTGACTAGCATCTAATGTCGGCAAACGACGATCGCAAAGGCCGTCGGCCCTCTTTCCATTCAAGGAGATGCTAGTGAAACTGACCACCCTCGCCGTAGTCGTGAGTGCCGCGTTGACGACGCTGCCGACACTGGCCTCCACGCTCGACGTTACCTATACCGCCACGGTCTCGGATGCGCTTGGAACCTCCGCCAACTCGGGGTATGCCGATGGCACGATGATTACCGGCGGTTTTTTCGTCAACACGGTCACCGATGCGGTGACGGGTTCCTATCTGGGCGCATACACGGCGCCAGTAAGCACTCCCACCGGGAATTCAGTTCAGGCATCGCTGTCATCCACGGATGCCATATACAAGCAAGGGCTGTTCGCGGCGGGCGGTGATCCCCTGAATGAGTCGATCACGGTGGACTTCTCAGCGCTCAACAGCTTCACGGGCAGCGATCCCGTGGCGTTCCTGATGCAGGACTCGACGGCACTCGCGGCGCAAATCGACTTCACGGGGGCGGCCAGCGCATTTCCAAGCACAGTCATCTACTACCAGGGTGACGCGTCGGGAAACAATGTGACCGAGGTGGGCGCTTATTTGGACGGCGTTACGGTAGCGCCCGTGCCGCTGCCGACGACGGCGTGGTTCATGCTGACGGGAGCCGGCGGATTGTTCGCGTTTGCGCGGCGGCGCAAGCCCATCTTACTCAGCTGAGTCCGCCACCGCTGCGTCCGCGTTGCGCGCTGATCCCGCATTGACAGACAGATCGTTGGGCGCCACCTGATCGAGACCCTTCGGTTCATGCCGCACGCGCAGATCTTGCCCTGAGCGATGGGCGGGATACGGGACACCCGGACGAACACCCTTCCACTCGATCTGATTATAGGAACCCTCCTCGTTGACCTTGCCCGCCACTTTGTCGGCATCCGACCAATCGAAGCCGCGCGTCGCGCGTGCCCACCACTTGGCGCTACGGGCGGGCTTCGCTGGTAACGAATCAGCGAAGCGTACCGAGGGGTCGGCAGCAACGGCGTTCTTGCCGATCAGCGTGGTGCTGAGATACGGGGAGATGGTGCCCGTGTACGACCATGCCGTCTGGGACAGATTGAACACGTCGGTCATCGGCCGCTGGTACGCATCGTTCAGGTTCAGGTGATCGATACCCAAGATATCTTCGATGGTGCGGACCAGATTCACCGTCGAATAACGTGTGCTCACCACCGCATGCTGTTTCACATACGGGCCCACAATGTAGGCGGTGCTGCGATGGGCGTCCATGTGATCGGGACCGTCTTGGGCGTCATCTTCCAGCACGAAGATCAGCGTGTTGCCGGCAAACGGACCCCTGGCCACCGTCTGTACCACCTGGCCCACCGCATAATCATTATCCGCCTGTTGCAACTCCGGCGTCGACAGGCCGGCGACAGCCGGATCCGTCCCGCCGAAATTGCCGGTGTGATCGTGCATGATCCGCAGCAACGTGAGGCTGGGCATCGTCTTACCCGTGACGTAGGTGCTGCTGCCAGGAACGTAGGTCGCGTAATCACGCTGCCACTCCTGAACGCGCCAGGCATCCGGATAAGAGTTATCGAAGCCCCAGTAATACGGATCGGTGTAAGCCTGCAGCGTGGGATTCGTCGAGGTAGCCACCTTCAGCCCGACGAGGTAGGGGCTCTCGAGGTATCCATATTGAGGATACGCGCTGGGTACCAAGCCGCCCTCCGCGGTCGGCAGGTTGTACAGGCTGATATCGATGAGGAATCCATAGTTGCGCACCGAGAGACCCGCGCGCTCCGCGGCGTCCCACAAGTAGCCGGTCTGCGCGAAGCCATTGGGGCCATCGGTTGCGAAATCGTCATTGGTGCCCGGCAGCAGATTGGCGTAGCCGCCCTTCAAGTTGCTGGCCACCGCGTAATAGAGGCTATGCCCTCCCAGGGCGGCATCGCGGCCCGCCGCCGTCGGGAAACCGACGTCGACATCGCGGTTCGTGCCTTCCGAATCGTTGGACGCGCCGCGACTGGCATAATTCAGCGGAATAGTCTTCGTGCCATGATCGCTTTCGCGACCCTCGGTGCTCCAGGCCCAGCCATTGCCGCTAACCTCACCGCTGCAGAAGAAATTGTCGAGGGTCACGAAGTTCTGAGCCAGCGCATGCAAGTTCGGTGTCACGCGCTTGCCGTACATGACCAGCGCGGAGTCGGCGTTGCTACCATTCGTCAGATCGCCCAGGATCTGATCGAAGGTGCGATTTTCCTTGATGATGTAGATGATGTGCTGGATGTTCTGGTGCAGCGCTGCCATCACCGCGATGTCGTTGGCATTGGCGGTCACCGAGTAGCCGTCGTTGGTCGCCACCTGCGCGGTCAGCGCGGGCAATGCCGTGGCGGTCGGCACGGGAATGCTCGACAGCCCGCCGCCCTCCAGCTGTAGCACGTACTCATTGGCAGATCCCGTCTCATAGAGCGGATCTGAACCCGGATCGGTCTTGCCGTTCGAGACGTAGAGCATGCTGCCATCCTTGCTCATGCTCACAGAATGCGGGTACCAGGCGGTGGGAATCAGACCCGTTACGCTATGCGGGGCGGGACCGGAAAGCGCGATGACGGCCAACGAATTGGCACCTCCATTGGTCACGTACAGCGTCAGACCATCCGGCGAGAGCGCCAAATTATTCGCGGCGGCGCCGGTGTATTTGGTGCCGCTCGGCAGCAGTCCGGGCGGCGCAATGGTGGAGATTTCCTCGGTCACCGCGTTGGTGAGAGTATTGATGACGGCGACGCTGTCGCTATTGTCCTGGGTCACGTAGAGAGTTGACTGGTCCGGGCTCAACACCATGCTGTTGGGGTTGCCCGGCAGCGAGATGCGAGTGACGAGGCGGGGCGTGGTGCCGGCGATGCTGACCACGTCGACCTCGCGGTCGCGGATCGAGGACACGTAGGCAACGGAGGTTCCCACCAATGCCACCGCGAACGGCACCTCCCCGCCCGCCATACCCGCGGTACCGGATGTGTTGTATGGCCGCAGATCGTATTCGTAGCGGACGGTGTTGGTCGGTGTATCGATCACCGAGATCGAGTCGTTGTAGATGTTGGTCGCGACCAGCACGGTGCCGTCGGCCGACAAACCGAGTCCGGCCACCGTCGATTCCTCTTCGAAGCCGATGCCATTGAGAACCAGACCATAATAAGGACTCGTGGTGGGCACGAAGGGTGTGTGGCCCAGCGGTATCGCAGAACTCAACCTCCAGCCGGTCGGCGAGTTCGCGTATACGAACACGTTGTCCGTGGTGCCACCCGACACATAGAACTTGCTGGTATCGGGAGCCCAGGCGAGTCCCACGTAAGTGTCGGGAACCTGGATCACCTGAGCGAGGACAGGCGAGGTCTCGTAGTTACCGGCGATGTTGTACACGAACAGATACTGGCTGGTGGCATCATAGCCGGTGCCCGCCGCGTTGGTGAGCAGGTTGTAACCGCTGGTCAACACCAGCAGCGTCGAGCCGTCCGGGCTCACCGCGGTCTTGATCGCGCCGTTGGCGCTGAAGTTCGGATGCGCCGGGAGACCCGGGTTCAGCGTCGTGAACGTCGAACCCGGCGCCGCCGTCGGCGTGACGTATTGGCCCGAAGGCAGTGGCGCCTGGCCGGTGTTATCGCTGACGCCATCGTCGGGCCAGGCGGCGGTGGCACCCACCAGCATGCCCACGGTAAACACAACGGCATTGAGTGCGGAGGCGTGGCGGATCATCAGCGAGGATCGAGTCATGAGCAGGTGTTCCTGGGATAAGACAGCCGTCGTAGCGATTCATCGTAGCAATCGACTTTCCAGGATCTGATGTCGGTGGCGTGAACATTATGTAACAGGCAGCCGTGTGATTAGAGGTCACCCGCCCGAACGAACAGTCCGATCGTGAGCGCAGTCCCAATCACGATCACGGCGATCTTCAACGGCTTCTCTTTCACTCGATTGAGCAGCAGCGCGCCGAGCACGCCGCCACCCACCGCGCCAACGCCTGAGACCCCGATTTGCAACCAGCGGGCCTGCGGAGAGAATACGAATATCGCCACCGCGGAGGCATTCATGACCGCGGCCAGCACGTTCTTGGTGGCCGCGGCGCGCCGGATCAGCATGCCGGCGGAACTCAACGCCGCCAACATGAGGAAGCCGATGCCGCCGCCGAAGTAGCCGCCATAAATGGAGATCAGTCCTTGAATGGCGATGGCGCCGAAGCGGTTCACACTCACCGCCCGTTCGCTCTTCGGAGCGAAACTGCCCCACGCGAATACGACGGTGGCGAACAGCACCAGGAACGGCATCAATCGCTCGAAGAACGACGGCGGCGTGACCAGCAAGAGCACTGCGCCGAGCGCCCCGCCCGCGAAACTGATCGCGATCAGCGCGCGGAACGACAGCACGGGCAGGTCGGCGACATTCCGACGGCCGGTCCAGCCGATCGCCAGCTGGGACGGAAATAAAGCAATCGTCGAGGTGATGTTGGCAGCCTGTGCGTCCATCCCGGTGAACATGAGCGCCGGCAGGGTGATGAACGAGCCGCCACCGGCGAGCGCGTTCTGCACGCCGGCCCAAAACGAGGCGACGAAGAGAATGGACAGGCTCACTGCAATCCCCTTTGGTATCCGCTGCCGTGTGTGACCCGGTTTCCCCGACATGATAACGTCTAGCGGTTCAAGGCGGGCCCTCCTCGTCACGTCGCGCCGCGCGTCCACGCGAGGCCATGCGTTTCTCGAGCATCGCCATACCCTCATCCAAACTCCGCGCCGTATCGGCGCCCAGGCGATCTTGACCCAACTCGGCAAGCGTCATGGCTCCGTACGGCGCTGTGCCGCAGATCACCAACTCCACGCCCAGCCGCCGGGCGTTGCTCGCCGTGTCGGTGAGAATTTGAGCCAGACCGTCATCGAGCACATCCAGGAAGGAAACATCGATCGCGATGCCGAGCGCCTCATCGTCGGTCATCCTGGCCAGCAGATCTTGCTGAAATTCCAACGCCTCGGCGGCAGACAAACCAACTTGGATCGATGCCAGCAGAATGCGCCCGCGCGCCAGGATCGGGATTCTCATTGCGGGAATGTCGACCGGTATGCTTGAGACTTGAGAACCCGGCCGGACAGGCCGGCCATTACCCGCCGGCCTTTGCTTATGCCTTATGGGCATCAGGAACGACCCCGCCACCCCGGTACACTCGCCACCAGATGTCGATCTCCCTCCTCTATGCTCTCTGCGGCTTGATCGTTGGCGCTCTCGTGGGTCTCACCGGTGTCGGTGGCGGATCCCTGATGACGCCCATCCTCGTGCTCGGTTTTGGCCAGCCTCCGGCCGTCGCCGTGGGTACGGATCTGCTGTTTTCAGCGTGTACGAAACTCGTCGCAACCGCCTCGTTCGGCTTCAGCCGTCGCGTAGATTGGCGCATCGTCGCTCGACTCGCCTTCGGGAGCCTGCCAGCCGCCGCTGCGGTCCTCGTCTGGTTTTGGTTGAACGAGCGCCCCCCCGGAGTCGTTGACCAACTGATCGCGCGAAGCCTGGCCATCATTCTCGCGCTGGCCGCGGCGGCGCTACTGCTGCAACCCATGCTGCGGCGCTGGGGCCTCAAGTTCACCGCCGATTGGTTCTCAGGGGGCGAGCGTCACAAGGTGGCGCTCACCGTCGCCGTCGGGGCAATGCTCGGTGTCGGCGTGACGATGACGTCGGTCGGTGCCGGCGCCCTCGGAGTCGCGGCGCTGGTCGCCCTCTACCCGCTGAGACTGCCGTCCGACCGACTCGTGGCGACCGACATCGCCCATGCGCTACCGATCACGGCCATGGCGGCGGCGGGTCACGCGATCTTGGGTCACGTCGACTTGCGCACGCTGGCCTGCTTGCTGGTGGGATCCCTGCCCGGCGTGCTGCTGGCCTCGCGGGCAACCATCCGCTTTCCACCGTCGATCACGCGCACGCTGATCGCGCTGATGCTAATCCTCGTGAGCGTGCGTTTGTTCGTCACCTGAAACCTGCAACTCGCTGGAAGGATCAGCCTTCGTGCAGGCCGCACTCGCGTTTCAAACCGAAGAAGCGCAGTTCTTCCATGCTATCCACTTCAGACAACGAGCGGGTCGTATGCCAATCGCCAATCGACAGGTAGCCCTTCTCCCACAAAGGGTGATATGGCAGCTCATGCTTCGCTAGATACTGACCCACGTCGCGGTCGGTCCAATCGAACAGCGGATGGACTTTGTAACGGCCTCGCTTGAACTCGATCGGCGCCACCTTCGCACGCGACTCCGCTTGCGCCCGGCGCAACCCCGAAAACCAGGTCTGCGCCCCCAGCTCCTTCATTGCCCTCTCCAAGGGCTCCTGCTTGTTGATTCGGTTGTACTGCTCGATGCCCTCGAGACCCTGGTCCCAAAGCTTTCCAAAACGCGATTCCTGCCAGGCCGGCGAGGCCTCAGAACGCACCACCTTGAGATTGAGCTCGAGCCGGAGCGTCAACTCGTCGATGAAACGGTAGGTTTCCGGAAACAGATAACCGGTATCGATCAAGATGACCGGTATGCCCGGGATTATCCGATTGATGAGGTGCAGCATCACCGCACCTTGAGCCCCGAAACTCGACGTGAGCACATGGACGCCGGGCAATAGCTCCATCGCCCGCTCCACCCGCTGCTCGGCGGTCAAGCCACCGAAGGCCTCGTTGATCTTGCCGAGCGCGCTCGCGTCGGTAGCATCGCTACCGCTGACCAGCCATCGATTGAACGCCTGCTTGAGTGACATTACCCCGCTAGTTTATCGATAACCGGGCAGTCCCCTTAGGCCCAAGCGGCATAAGGTTATACCCGGCCATGATGAGCACCGATCAGCGGCTCAGTATCGATTATTGTTTGTCGCGCATCCAGGGCGCCTCGTGGCGACGTTTATCGTTGACACTCTGCGAGTACTCGCGCCACGCGCCTGAGGGTCCGATGCCGTCCATGGTCAAAGGCCCCGTGGTGCGCGCCGCCGCCTCGGCGTCGAGTTCCATCAGCGTCCGCTCGCCGGCCGCCGCCTGTTTGATCGAGGTGATCAGCAGCCGGCGGAACGCCACGATGGCCTTATCGGTGAGACCGAGATGTTCGCGCGTTCGATCCTGGATACGGCCCTGGGACTCGACGGCCCATTGGTCATGGACGTTGATGTCCTCGCCCATTCCGGTGTAGGTGCGGCTCTGCTGTTCCTGGCTGTTGAACCCATAGTCGTTGAAGCGGCCGAGCCGCGGCAGATAGTCGGGCAACGTGTACAGTTCGAGCCGCTGGCGGCGCATCAACTCCTTGTCGACCGGATCGCCAAAACTCGTGAAAAGTGCAAACCAGTAGCAACGCGTGTCATCGACCGGAACATGCCATTGAGTGATGGTCATTTGAGCGGACATCGGAATCACGAAGGCCTGCGGAAACAGCAGGTTCGTCACCCGCACATGCACTTCGGACGCGCCGATCTCGCGCAATGCCGTGATGGACAGCCCGATACCGCTGCGCTCGACGGTGATGTCCGGTCGGGGGTACAGGCGCAGCAACTCCGTCATCGGCCGTTCGCTGCCGGCCGAGGTCGAGCGAAATTGCTTACCGTAGGCATTCGCGGTCTGTTCGTCCTCGAAGAACCGATGGAGAAAACTCGCGTGCGCCGGGTCGAGACCCACTTCCAGAGCTTGCAGCCAGTTACAGTCCAAGAAGCCCTTGAACGCAAACACGTGGCTGTCCGGAGCCACGAAACAATCGAGCGCGGGAAAAGCCGGCGCAGTGCCCTCGCCCAAGAAGGCAAAGACGATGCCGCTCTTGACGGCGACCGGGTAGGCACGTTGCCGAACGGTGCTGCACACCCGGCTACGCGGCGGCTCTGCCGGCGTTTCCAGGCACTTTCCGTCGGTATCGAACAGCCATCCGTGAAACAAACAGCGCAAGCCGCCGTCCTCGAGTCGGCCGAAAGCAAGATCGGCATTGCGATGCGGACAGTCTCGATCCAATAAGCCGAGCTTCCCGCCTTGATCCCGAAACAGCACGAAATTCTGGCCCAATGCGCGCACCGCTTTCACCGGCCGCGTCACATCGAGTTCTTCGAGCAAGGCAATCGGTTGCCAATGGCGTCGCAGCAACATCCCGGCGGGGGTACCCGGCCCGGTCTGGGTGATGAGTTCATTGTCTTCGCGACGGAGCATCCGCGGACCTCAAGGCTCGTGATCGTGAGATGATCATCAGAAAATATCCAGGTATTCGCGTGTCTCCCAATCGGTGACCGTGGACTCGTAACGGCGCAGTTCCGCATGCTTTATCATCGAATAATAGTCGATGAACTCCGCGCCGAAGGCTTCGCGCAAGATACTGCCCTGGCGCAACGCCTCGAGCGCCGCGCCCAAACTCGTCGGCAATGCCGGGGCGACCGCGTCGTAGGGGGCGTCCACGGGTGGTGGCGGCTCGAGCGCCGCGGTGACGCCGTGGAGGCCGCTCACCACCTGCGTCGCGATATAGAGATAGGGGTTGGCGGCCGGCTCACCGATGCGATTTTCGATGCGCGTCGCGGCTGGATTCGAGGCACCGACCACGCGCAGCATCGCGCCCCGATTATCGCTGCCCCACGCGATCCGATCGGGCGCGAGCGAGTGCGGGCGATAGCGTTTGTAACCGTTCACGGTTGGGGTGCTGAACGCCACGGACTCCGCGGCGCCCGCCATCAATCCGGCGAGATACCGACGACCCAAGGGTGACAGCAACTCATGAGCGTGTACCGGCATGAACAGATTGTCGCCCCGTTCATCGATCAGCGACTGGTGTAGGTGCCAGCCACTCGACATCGCGTTCGCAAACGCGGGACGGCACATGAACGTGGCGTGAAACCCATGCCGCCGACAGATTTGTTTGACGGCGCTTCTAAACAACACCATGTCGTCGGCCGACTGGATGCCGCGCGCCGGACGGAACACGAACTCGACCTGGCTCGGTCCGAACTCGAGTTCGATGGATTGCAGGTCGAGCCCCAACGCGACGCAGTGCTGCCGCAAGATATCGGTAATCGGCTCGATTCGGTCGAGCCGCATTTCGGTCAGGTGGTTGTAACCCAAGTGGGTCAGTTCCACCTCAGGCGGGGCACCCGGTTGACCGCCCTCCTCGAGTCCCAGTCGCGGATCGACGAGCTTCAAGATATGAAACTCCACTTCCAGGCCGGTCACCAACTCGCGGCCACTCGCCCGCAGTCGCTCGAGTTGGCGCCGCAGCAGATGGCGCGGCGCGAAACCCACGGCAGTCCCATCCGCAAAATACACGTCGCAGAGCATCCACCCGGTCTTCGGCAGCCAGGGCAGCCGCCGAAAGGTGGTCGGGTCCGGCACCATGATGATGTCGCTCGCACCCTGCAACCGAGTCGATCCGTGACTTAGGCCCCCGGAGAACACCGGCACGATCGTGCGGTGCGCGGAATCTTTGAGCAGCAGCGTGGAGGTGATCGGGCACCCGTCGGCAAATGCGCCGGGCAGCGCGGCGGGCAACAACGCCTTGCCGCGCAGAATGCCATGCAGATCGGGAAAAGACAGCCTGACGAGATCGAGCCCGCCGGCCTCGACACGCCGCAATAGCTCGGCGGCCGCCTGCCGCTGGGTCGGGTTCCAAAGCTCGTGCTGCTCGATGAAATGCATCAGCCCTCAATCATTGACGTCGCACCGGGACGAGTCAAGGGCGCACGCTCTACCCTGCCTCATCATGGCGATTCTGAATTCCGCAAGCGCCAAGCGCGTGATACGAAATTCGATGAGTTTGCGCCTTTGCTAGAGAGACGAGTTCGTCCGGCAAGGAAATCGAGAATCATGAGAAAGTCCGAGATCACACCGAGAGCGGCATGGTCGCTGTTTGGCGCCTGCGCATTGTCATGCGCTGCCGCGGTCACGCTGGCGGCTCCCACGGTCGCTTCGCGTGTCACCGCGCCGATCGACCTCCGCGATACCATCGCGCTGGCGGGAAATACCCATCCGTTGGCCCGTGCCGCATCGGACCAGGGTTTGGTGGCCGGTCAGCAGCAACTGGGGCCCCTCTTCATCGTGCTCAAGCGCAGCCCCGAGCAGGAGCGGGATCTGGCCGCGTTCAATGCGCGCCAGTACGACTCGACGTCGCCGGATTATCATCATTGGCTGCAACCCACCGAATTCGGCCTGACGTTCGGTCCCAGTGATGCCGACGTCGCCGCCGTCACCGGCTGGCTCGCCAGTTCGGGGTTCAAGGTCCTTCACGTGAGCCCCGGCCGTATCAGCATCGAGTTCTCCGGAACTGCGGCGCAGGTGGACGATGCCTTCCATGTGCAAATGCATCGCTACATCGTGAACGGCGCTGCGCAAATTTCGAATGATCGCGACCCGCAAGTCCCTCGGGCCTTGACCCCGGTGGTCGCTGGTGTCAGCGGTTTGAACGATTTCCCACTGCAAAGCGACATCGTGCCGGGCACCTATGCGAAGGCGGACGCCGCCTCAGGCCGGCTCGTGCCTTACGCCGAGCCTGCTCCTTCGGCCGCATCGCTTCAGGCTGCGCCGCCGCCGGTCGGTGGCAACCCGCAGTTCACCGTGCACGACGGCACGCCGCTGTTTGAATTCGTGGCGCCCTACGACTTGGCCACGATCTACAATTCCAAGTCGTTGTGGGATGCCGGCATCGATGGCACCGGTGTGACGATCGGCATCGTGGGTCAGACCGACAATGGCGTGACGCTGAGTGACCTTGCCACGTATCGCTCGAGCTTTGGATTGGCGCCGAACGTGCCCAGCATCGAATACGTCGGCAGCAATCCTGGGGGTAGTTCTTTCGCCAATACCGTGATGCTCGAAATGGCGGGTGCGGCCGCGCCCGGCGCAAAGCTCGTGTTGGTGGTGCCCGAAGGGGGCACGGGCAGCAGCGGCGCGGTTACCATCGGCGGCTTCTTGGGCGCGATCGAAACCATCGTCGAGCACAACAACGTCAACATCGTGTCGGCAGGCTTCAGTTCCTGTGAATTGTTTTTGGGCACGTCCAACAACGCGATGGTCACCGGTGTTTGGCAGCAGGCGGCAACTCAAGGGTTGAGCATCGTCACCAGTACGGGAAACGGTGGCTCAGCCGCCTGTGACAGCCTCACACGACTCGATACGTTTGGATTGCAGGTCAGCGGCATTGCGTCCAGTCCGTTCGTCACGGCGGTGGGTGGCACGGATCTCGGATGGGATTGGCTCAACGATGGCAGTGCCTATTGGAACACCACGAATGGCGCCGGTTATGCGTCCGCCAAGGGCTACATCCCTGAGTTTCCGTGGAACGTCAGCTGTGCCAATGCGCTGGTGGAGAACGAATTCATCATCGATGGCAAGAAAAGATTTCCCACTCCGATCGATGTTTGCAATGCGATCGAGAACAGCCCCACCTACTCGAGTCTGGTGACCGTGGAAGGCGGTGGCGGCGGCTCCAGTCATTGCACGAGCTTGAACAGCAGCGGCGGCTGCGTGGCGGATTCTGGCTACGCCAAACCGTCGTGGCAGGCCGGCACCGGCGTGCCGGCCGACGGCAAGCGGGATCTACCGGACATCGCTCTGTTCGCATCCGCCGGCTGGCCCGCGGTTCCTGGTTCGAGTCCACCCACCCCCCTGATCCAGGATTCGGCGGGGGTCTTTTGCTATTCAGGCGGTGGCCGTGCCTGCAAGTACGACACGTACGGCGACATCATCTTTCAGGCCTCAGGCGGCACGGCCTTGTCCGCCGCCTACGTTGCCGGGATCCTCGCGATGGTGGAACAGAAGCATGGCGGGACGCGTCAAGGACTGGTCAATCCCGCTCTTTATAAATTGTTCGGCAAGGAGAGTCTGTCTGCCTGCAATACGCTGACCGTGAAGCTGGGCAACAGCTGTTCATTTTATGACGTCGCGGTGGCGCTCACCAATGCGCAACCCTGCCAAGGAGGCAGCACGGCAGCATGCGACGATGCTTCCAGCGTCAGCGGGGAAAACTTCGCCATCGGGGTTCTGACAGGGTACACGGCGAACACCGGCTACGATCAAGCCACAGGCTTGGGTTCCGTCAACATCGCGAACCTCGTCGACAATTGGGCCTCCGTCGCGCCTGCCCCCACGATCAGCGTCTCCGCGAGCAAGCTTGCTTTCGGGTCCATCGCCGACGGTAAGGCCAGCGCACCGCAAACGTTGACCGTCAAGAACACCGGCAGCGTCGTGGTCAGCTTCACGAGCGGCGGTATCACGCTGGCCGGGGCGCAAGCGGCTGAGTTCAGCAAGACCACGACCTGTGGTTCCACGCTGGTCGTTGGCGGCAGTTGCACCATTACCGTCGCATTCAAGCCGACGGCGGTGGGGAGTGCTTCCGCCACGCTGTCGATCGCCGACAATGCCACGGGTTCCCCACAAAAGGTAGCGCTCAGTGGCACCGGCAGCAACGGCTGAAGTGGCAAGGCGATGGTCGCGATTGAGCCTCCCACCGCCAGATTCGAGGTAACCTCAGGCGCATTCCGCGCCGCCGTCGGGCAATAGGGATATGAGTTTCTGCGCGGCCGTGGGAGCCCGTTCTTTGGCACCGTTGATGAAATAAATGAACACATCGCGCGGCGACCGCGCCGCCTTCGGCTTGGGAGCGATTCTCGGTAGTCCTGGCGGCTCGCCGCCGCGCGCCCAAGTTTCTGCGCGCCGCGACCATTGTTTCAGCGCGGTCAGGCTATACCCGGTGATGACCGAGGCGGCGCTGCGCCGCAGGCGCGCATAGATGAACGAGGACGTCAGATCCGCGGTGCCGGGATACATCGCATCGTCCTCGTACACCAGTGCGACGCGGTGACGACGGAGAATGTCCAAAAACTCTCGGTTCAAAAAACTCGCATGGCGGACTTCCAGCGCATGTCGCAGCGGAAGTTTGTGCACTTTGGGGGGTAACAGAGCAAGAAATTGATCGAGTTCCTGGGCATCGAATTTTTTCGTCGGACTCAATTGCCAGAGGATCGGCCCGAGTTTCAATCCCAACTCGTCGATGCCGCTCGCCATGAATCGCTCCACAGCCGTTCCAGCACTCGCCAGATCCTTACGCTGTACGATAAACCGAGGGGCCTTCACCGAAAACATGAATTCCTGGGGCGTGGCATCGTGCCATTTTGCAAACACGTCGGGCTTTTGCAATCGATAGAAGGTGCCATTGATTTCGATCGAGGTAACCCGGAGGCTCGCGTATTCCAGCTCGCGGGTTTGCGGCATTCCGGGCGGATAAAACGTTTTTCGCCATGGCTCGTAGTTCCAGCCGCCCATTCCAATGCGAATGCGACCTGGGCTTTTGGCTGCGGGCATCAGGCTTCTCCCGGAGGCGACAAGGACGGCGAGGCGGTGGGTTGGTAAACGAGCCGCCTGAGTAATGATCAATGGGCGGTTTGCGTTTGCCGGCGCTTTTGTGGATCCACTTCGGTCAGCAAGTAGTAGACGACGGTTCCGTCTTTGTCGAAATGAACTTCCAGTGCTTTGTGGGCGGTAGCCTGTTCATTAGCCGATGTCGCGGTCGATCCGTAAAGCCAAATTTCCATCCCATTGGAGTCAAAG
>Ga0116226_10002771_pt1 | contig 15352 bp, 12 predicted proteins | sample S1TSphfallax_FD_89692 | JGI IMG/M metagenome (GOLD analysis project Ga0116226, IMG submission 89692) | Host-associated microbial communities from peat moss isolated from Minnesota, USA - S1T2_Fa - Sphagnum fallax MG | ecosystem: Host-associated > Plants > Peat moss > Unclassified | place: USA...
ATTTGTAATGTATACTTTATAATTTAAATATATGTAAATTTAATCATTATTAATTAAATGATTATCTAATTATCTAGTATTTGAATTGTTTATAATTCTAAAAACTAAGAAAGTAAGGCATGAGGAAAGTTTTGAAATTACAACTTAGTTTGTGAAGAAGTTGCAACTTCAATACTTATCCCATATGGTTTGTTTTTCATTCCCATTTTGAACACTATATACATAAAAGGGTGTTGTCATCCAATTCCACATTAAAAAATTTGTGCACATGGGATGAGTCAATCAAAAGGCTTGACCCAAAACAAAAAAACAAATTATGCACATTGAAAAATTACTTACCTTCCCAACCTATTTATCTACCTAGCTAGGTAGGTATCTAGTTTGACCTACCCACCTAGGTTGACCTATGTACTTACCTACCTAAATACCTACCTATATGAATAAATATTTAACCTAAAAAAATAGAACCTACCTACCTATTTTCTTCCCTAAATAGGTAGGTTGGTATGTAGCCTAGGTTTGTAGGCACCTATTTATGTACCTACCTAAGTACCTACCAATTTAATATTTTTATTTTTATTTTAAAAATGTAATGCCACGTGGCATACTCACATTGGGCCACTTGTCATAATATAATATCATGAAAGTATTTGAATTGAACGTCCTAGATTATTTCAAAATAATAATAATAATATAAATAATATAAATAATCAAATATTAAGACACGTGGCAACACATCATTTGCCCTCAATTGTGACCAAAATAGTTGCATCTTAGTCGCATGTGACAATACATATACAATGAAGTCAAAGGATGAAATGTATTTGTTGATTTTTTTTTCATACAATATTTTTTGTCATTTGCGACTAATTTATCACATGCGATTTGTCTTAGGCAACTAAAGGGATTTTAGTTGCAAAATGTCTCTTGTAACTAAAATTTAGTCGCAAAGACTAGTCGAAAATACATGTTTTTCTTCTAGTGCATTACTCTCTAGATAAATTATTACAACCCTAATTGTCATAACCCTAGCCTTGGGTTCGTGACCAAAGCAAGGGGTTGTAAAGTTACGGGCCAAGAGGGAAGCCCAAGAGTCATGCCACATGCTCCCAGGAGTGCAAGAGAGTGTGAGTGAATAGGCCTTCACACTCCCAAGGGAACTCCCACTTTGGGAATTGGAGTCCCGGTGGATTCTTGAATGTTTAGAGAGCGATTGTAGGGGTCAAAACCCAATGGACTGAAAAATTATTTATATCATTAGCAAGCTATTGAAACTTAGATGTCTAAAATGGGCTCGCATGACCCATTTGGACATCTAAAACACAAGTTATGGCCAAAAGAAAGGTCGGGAGTCAAATTGGTAGTTTGATTCCCGACCACTAAAAGTCAAAAATTGACCCGATTTACTTGCGTGCAAGTGGCATGCAACATACTGTTGGAAAGCTCTTGACAAGGCTACAACTTTGCTTTAGAATTCAATTCAATTTGAGGTCTGCACATGAAATTATGGGCCCCCAAAGTCAAAAGTGCCAACTTTGGCAATTTCGGGACTCTCACTTGGGAGTCCAAGGACAAAATGTCATTTGGATGTGGACTTTGTGGAGAGGCACATAGTATACTATAAGGGGGAAGGTGGTGGCTTCCCCCAAGTCTAGGCCGTGGTGAGTCTTGTGAATCTAAGTTGCCCATGGTTCGTCCTAACATTAAAAAATGCTCCAACTATGCATTAACCACCTTATGTTGGTTTTATGTAAACCCGTGTGAGTAAATGAAGCTTGTCAATTCTTCCTAGTCCCATCCTAGAGCTCCAACACACCCCTCTACCCCTCCAAAGTGCTGTGAACCAGGGAGCATGCCCCAACTCCTTGCTATTCCTTTGTTTTTTGTTTGGGACTCACATTTGAATCCCTCAAGGAGTTGGGAGCGGGTCACTAGCTTTGGGTTCACAACAAAGGCAAGGGCTTGCAAAGGTGCAGGCCAAAAATGAAGCCTAAGAATCACATTTCATGCTCTCATGAGTGTAGGAGAGTGTGAGGGAATGAACCCCCACACTCCCAAGTGAACTCCCACTTTGGGGGTTAAAGTTTCAATGGATTCCCAAATTTTTAAAAGGTGATTCCAGGGGTCAGAACTCATTGGACTGAAAAGTTACTTATATCATTGGAAATATTTTGAAACGTAGATGTCTAAAATGGGCTCACATGATCAATTTGAATATTTTAAGCATAAGTTATGATAAAAAAAAGGTCGGGAATCAAATTGCCAATTTGACTTTCGACCATAAAAAGTCAAGAATTTCCCTAATTTCTTTGCGTGGAAGTGGCGTGCAAGTGGCGTGCTACATACCGTTGGAAAGCTCTTGACAAGCGCTACAACTTTACTTTAGACCTCACTTCAATTGAAGGTCTTCACACAAAGTTCTAGGCCTCCAAAGTTGCGGGAGTCCCAATTTTGAAAATTTCGGGACTCCAACTTGGGAGTCCTAGGGCAAAATGCCATTTGGGTGCTAGCCCCGTGGCCAGGCACAAAGAATACAATAAGGGGGAAAATGGTGGCTTCCCCCAAGTCTAGGCCGTGGTGAGTCTTATGAGTCCATGTTCATATGAATGGTTTTGTTTTTTAATTCATAATTTAAAGGGGTATGTTAGAAATCATCAAATGTCTAGGCGGTTGACAACATAAGGACTACAAAGCAATCTATAGATTCTGAAGATGAAGGATTGTGAAACAAAATGAATCAAATGGTGACTTGGAGTTTACAACAACAATTGGACTTAGAGGCAAATCATCAAATCATTGAAAGACAAATAGAAGACAAATTTGAAAATGGAGAGGAGTATGTAAGGCTTGTAGAAACCCCCGTATCATAATCTAATGTTGGGCTGATGAGTTCTAAAAAAAAAGGAAAGACCTACAAGGCACAAGTCATTTATACCATAATAGGTGGTATGACATGAAATATGGACTACGAGTCTTCAAAAAATGCACAATTATAAACAATAATCTCCACAAAGAAAGATGCAATTGACCACCCACCCAAATGAGTGGGTGCAATATACTTTTCAACCACAATCCATGGTTCAAAGTTGAAAAGATCAAAACAAAGCAAGGGCTTTTACAATACCTAATCAACTATAGAAAATTTCAAGTCCAAAGTTGGTGACTACTCAAGGAAGGGATGTTACAAGAGGTATATGACCCAAGTTTGTGTATTAATCCACATTTCTAGGTTATTATGAACTAGTGGAAGACTGGGAGGTGGAAGAAAACACCAATATTAATGTGGTTGAATAAACAAAAAAATATTACCTGTGATCATCTGAATATGTAGAAGCACATGTGAATATGTTGGATGAAATACCACAGAAATATTCACATCAAGGAAATCCAAAATTGGATCAAATAAAGTACATAGCTAAAACACGAGATCATGAATATGTGGATTTAGAGGTAGTTAGATTACTTTCAAGGTTTGTGCATTTTGTGAGGAAGAAAAACATGTAATCATGGATTGTCCTTTTGTGATTTTTCACATCAAAGAAATATTACTAGACATGTGGAGTTACAAAATGTGACAAAAGTATTAATGGATCAATCACGGGATAAAAACCAAGATTTTTTGTAATCCAAAATAGATTGTGAGGCATGGAGTTGGGAGGTCAATTAGGATCATAGAATCAACATATTTGTTCATCCATTCAATTTTAAGAAGAAAGTACCAAAGGTGTATTCACATCCACATTCTACACCACAAAGGATACCAATGGGTAACCACAAAATGGGGCATCATCAAACCTGAATCAACTTAGTTTCACCAAAAATGTTAGAAGCAACAATTACTAAAATTCGGAGACAACTTATTAAAATAAAATTTACTCAATCACCTAATGTTGTCATAACAACCATAGGAGTGGAAACAATGGTTGCACCCAACACGAACATTATTAAAAGTGGAATATTAATTGGATCTGTAACAAATTTGGGTAATGGATCTGGTGGAGTTTCGATAGGAAGGAATCTAAGTCGGAGTTCGACACTATTAAGATTAATTACTAAAGTTGTTGGGACACCCTAAATGGTGTTTACCAATCCGATAATGACTACTCATGTGAACATGATTGTTGCAACCTTAGCCTTGGGCTCGCAATCACCTAAACCATTAATGAACTTAATGGTTGTTGGAGGATACATAAGTATAAATGTGGCAAATTTTAAGAGGAGGATATTGAAAACCATTTGTTGTAACTACAGAAATTCCTAATCACATAAATGGCCATTCTATTAGGCCAAACATGGTAACTCTTAAATATCTTGACTTCAAAAAAATGTTGATCCAAATGTTCATGTCATAGTGTTCAATTTTGCAATAAAGGAAAATACAAAAACATTTGAAGAGCATATCATCAATGCATCTAACTACACATTAAGAAATACAACATTAGACTAATGCCATAATTACATTTCAGAATTCCTTGACTATATTTTTTTAAAGCTTATAGAGGCATTTTACAAATGTCATTGAAAGACTCAGAATGATGAGCAAATATACATGGAGTTGAAGAATATGAAATAAAAGTGGACCGAAAGGGTGGAGGTTTACTGTGAAAGGATTCAAAAGTTGGCTCATGGTCTACAAGTACCAACCATAGACAATATTTTTACTATTGTGTTTAGGATGGGCTTGGAATCATACCTCAAAATAGCAACTTCGAAGATGCAACAGTCAACATTACAACAACATAAGAAGGTGACAATGTTGTGTGAAGAAAACATGATTACTACAAAAATAAGGAGTGCACTTTCAATACTACAAAGTATTAAATAGGTAGCACTAGCAAAAACATAGAGTAATACAGCAAGGACTAACAAGTATTGCACAAATTGTGGTATGACAAATCACAATGGGAAGACATGCAGAGAAAAGAAAAAGCAAACCATAATGGCAACCATAGAAGAAACTCAACTAATTCAACTAGTTTACTGTGATAGATTCTAATTACTCCATGTTGCTCGGGAGACCATGGTTGAGGGATGTTAAAGTGGCACATGATTTGGGGAATAACATTATTACCATATAAGGGAATGGAACAATCAAAACAATTATAATCACCAAGCATTTGGGAGGTGAATATGCTACAATTATCAGAATGGTATCACAAAAGAAGAAAATATCATTTTTGTTATAAAGCCAAAATTGTTTTCAATAGGAACAATCAATTTACTTGAAACAATTCAATATGTGAAAACCACATATGTGGAGATCATGGATACAAATGTGAAGATTAATATTTCCGAACAAGAATTTGGAGTACAAAGCATAAATACGAACCAAAAATAACTTTGGAGGATAAGGTGTATTCGAAGAAGTACTACAATCATCAACTAGGGAATGTTACAATGGATGGTACTCCAACAAAAATCAAAGTTTAAAAATTGCAAATAACTAGATGGATGTTAATCGAAATTAAACAATTGATGAAATTCAATATTAAAACTAATACAAAACCACAGTTGGTGAATATTAATGCACAACTAGAAACATGCAAGGTGTTGGAAGTGGAATAGCTATTGAAGGAGTTCAAATGATGCGCTCCCAAGTCCCAAGTTAGGCCCAAGGTGGGCCTTAGTTTTTAAAACAGTGGAATTGTGGGGACTTGAGGGCACGCTCCCAACTCTCAAGACTAAAAGGGGTAGAGGGGCATGCTGAAGCTCCGGGATGGAACTAGGAAGAGGGACAAGCTTTAGTTACTCACTCGAACCTGCATCAAACCAACCAACAAGTTGGTTAGTTTGCATTATGGAGCACCCTTGGTGCTAGGACAAGCCACGGGCAACTCTAGATTCATAAGACTCACCACGGCCCGGACTCAGGCGAAGCCACCACCTTCCCCCATATAGTATTCTCTGTGTTACATCTACGGCACCCACATCCAAATGGCTTTTTGTCCCAGGACTCCCAAGGAGGAATCCCGAAATTGTCCCGGTTTGGACTCCCGGGACTTTGTGAGTTCATAACTCTTTGCTTAAACCTTGGATTGGGATGAAGTCTGAAGCAAACTTGTAGCTCTCATTGAGAGTTTTCCAACGGTGTGTTTCACTCCATCTGCACACACCGGGGTCGGGTCGATTTCCAACTTTTAGTGGTCGGGAGTCAAACTGCCAATTTGACTCCCGACCTTTCTTTTTGTCATAACTGGTGCTACAAATGTCCAAATGGCTCATGCGAGGCCATTTTCGACATCTACATTTTAATAGCTTTTCAATGAGATGAAGAACGTCTCAAGACGAGGTGTTTTGACCCCTGCAATTGAACTCTAAAGTTTTGGGAGTCCCGGAGGACTCCCAAGTCCCCATTTCGGGAGTGTGAATGTCATCCTCACACTCTTCCAAAAATGGGGTTGCGACATCAAAGATGTTTTTACATGGACATACAAAGACCTGAAAAGGATTCCACCAAAGTTGGCACAACACATAATTGAGTTGGATACTATTATACCACTAGCACATTAGGTTAGGTACAAATTAAATCCAAACTATGCTACAATAATTAAACAAGATATAAACAAGTTGTTAGTAACTGGATTCATTCAATCTATAGAGGAGGTTACATGGTTGTCACCCATAGTAGTAGTATCCAAAAAAAATTACAAATTAAAAATCTATATAGATTTCAAAAAACTAAATGCAGCCACAAAAATAGATTCATACCTATTACTTTTCACATATGAAGTGTTGAACATAGTAGAAGGGTATGAAGTAGCATGGTGTGAGGCATATTCTTTCTTAAATGGATATTCAGGATATCATCAAATTTCTATAGCTCCAGATAACATATAGAAAATTGCATTTGTTATAGATTGGGGGGCTTTTATATGGAAGGTGATGTCATTGGAGTTTTAAATGGACCTCCAACGTATCAAAAAGTTGTTACCAAAGCATTCAAAGAATATTTGGACAATTTTATGAAAATATTTCTAAGTGATTTTATAGTGTATACTAACATGGAGAGTCATCAGCAAAAGCTCAAACTATGTTTTCGAAAGTGCAAAGAATATGGCATTAGTTTGAATTTAGACAAATGTGCATTTATGGTATTTTCAGGGATGATTTTGGCTTTTATTGTTTCCAAAGAAGGGAAACTACGAGATCCAAAGAAAATACAAGCAATGGTAAACATGCCACCAACTAAAAATCCATAGCAACTTCAAGTACTTTATGGGATGGCACATTTTTACAAATGTTTTTTTCAAAAACTTTGTTAAGCTATTATGGCACTTATCACTAAACTGACTAGGAAGACAAAGACTTTTCTTTGGCCAGAAGAATGTCAAAAGGCTTGGGAATTGATCAAACATAAGTATATCGAAGCATCGATATTGATATCACCAAACTAGCAAGTGGAATTTCATGTTAATATATATGCATCCTTATTAATTATGGGGGTTATGCTATCTCAAAATGTAACATGGAAGAAATGATTAACCAATATTGTATGCTTCTAGGCTTTTGAATAAAGCAGAACATAATTATAACACAATAGAGAAAATGGCTTTAATAATAGTTTTTGCTTTGCACAAGTTCTGACATTATTTGTTGGGCAATAAGTTTATCTTTTATGTAGATCATATGCCATTAGTCTATTTGGTCAATAAAGCACAGTTTTCAAGGATAATAGTTAGATGGTTGTTATTATTCCTATAATATGATTTCACAATAATGTATAAGGCCAAATAGAAATCATCTAGTTACAAATGCATTGTCAAGACTACTAAATATTACAAAACCCACAAGTACGCCTAATCAAACCACAAATGCAAGTTTGTTTTACATCGAACCAGAATGGCTGAATGATGTAAAAGAATTTTTGAAAACATGATATATTGAAGGCACATTATTGGTATAGTAGAAGTAGAGATTGGTAAGGAAAGCATGACTTTTCACACTAAAGAATGGTGAATTGTATAAAATGGGGCAAGACAACAAACTGTGATGATGTTTGACAACTACAGAAGCATAGATGGTGATGACAGAATTGCATGAAGGACATCAAGAGGGCAATTTTACAATTGAAACAACGCAAAGGAAGATATTGGATGCTAGATATTAGTGGCAAACTAGGTATAAAGATGTGCATGATTACTGTAGATCTTGTGATGCATGTCAAAGAACAAGAGGATTAGCAACTCAAAGTCTTACAAAGTTGCTCACAAGTCTTCTAAAGGAACTATTTATGAAATGGGGAATTGATTTTGTGGGGCTAATTAAGCTAACAAGAAGACATACAGGAAACAAATATATTTTATTGCCATAAATTTTGCTACCAAGTGGGTGGAAGCAAGAGCATTGAAAACCAATATTGCAACAATCACAATAAAATAATTTATGTATGAATGCATATTAACCATGTTTGAATGCCCTTTGACTATAATCACATATCAAGGAGTTCATTTCATTAATGATGCCATCAAATATTTGACAAATCATTTTCTATTGAAACATGTGAGTTTTACAACCTATTATCCTCAAGGGAATGGGTAGGCTAAATCTATTAATAAGGTACTTGGGACACTATTGACCAAATTAGTTAATGAGAATAAAACAAATTGGGATGAACATTTGTCCATGATGTTATTTTCATACAAAATTGCATATAAAGTAACAACATGGTATACACCATATCAATTAATGTATGGATTACAACCATTGATGCCCAAAAAGTACATAATGCTAGTTGCTAGTGGAAATGACAAAGATAATACTTCTATGAAAGTTTTAACTAGCAAAATCACAAAGCCAGAGAAGTTGCAAAAGGATAGAATGCAAGTTGTAAAAACTATAGGTATTCAATAGTGGAATAGAACATTATGGAATCAACAAAAGAATCCAAAAAAATAGTTCAATTTTGATGATTGTGTTTTGTGGTATCCAAAGGGCAATAAGTCACACCTAGGGAAATTTACTAGGAAATGGTTTAGATCGTACAAAGTATAATATGTGTTGCCAAATAACATTGTGTTATTGGTGACAATTGAGAAGTTTGAGATTAACCCTATGCTAGTCAATATGAATAAGCTCAAACCTTATAAATACATGGAATCTAAAGTTTAAAAACAAGAAAAATAAATGCCAATATATTGGGAACATAATGTAGGTGGACTTTAGGTGAAGGATTCTGATACGGAGTGGAAGATGAAGATAGTAAAATACAAATTCCATAGATATGAAATAATGAAGATGAAGAACAAATGAAAGATCCTACGATCAACACAATATTGATTTTGGAACTACATATGACTAATGAATATGTGAATAATAACTACAAAAGTGAAAGATTTGTGATGTAGAGATTTGAAGATGATCTATCAGGGTTATCAATTGAATCAACAAAGGTACTCGCCCAATCATATGGGTATTTGCACAATCATCAAATGTGTTGGCATTGTCAACAAATGTATTGCCACAATCAATAGATGAGTTGACACGGTCAACAAATAAATGGGCATAGTTAGTAGAAGACGTAGATGATGAACAAGGTGGAATCAATATAATTAATGTAGGGAGATTACAAATGTGGATTTTTTTTTAAATGATATTTTTATTATTTTAAAATTTGTTTGAAGATTCTTGATGATATCCTTATTAGTGTTTTTAACAACCTAGTGACTATCAAATTCAATTTGTATATGAAATATTCAATGAATTTTTTTATACCTATTATGTAATTTGGATTTTGTTAATTTTTCAACTTCTTTTGCTTTTGTTATCAACTAAACAATTTTTAATCCCCACAATCCATCATTGCAATTGTAACTTTTATTGCATTCATATGGTCATTTCAAAAGACTTTCAATGGAAAAATGAAGGCATGGTTAGAGCTTTCAAACAAAAATCATCTTTTAAAATTTTATTCAAAAGAAAAAAATATGTTTTTTTAGCTTTTTGTCATTCAATTTTTTCACAATTTCATGTCTTGAAAGTAACTCCATTGATACTCAAATTGTAGCCATGTGTTGGAAACCTTGAACAAGGTGCAATGATAATATTGAATGGGATCTTAGAAAACTATTAAGGCCCAAAAAAACATGCACGTTTTCCAAGGGCCTTGAAGATCCTTGGAAATACCAAATGAATGTAATTTTATTGTTGTTCCATGTTTTTAATTAACTAGATAGTTTGATTAGTCTAGGTGGGTTGTTATTAATGGTTTCCCAACTATTTGTCATCCTAGTTTTAGTTTTTTGGGTTGGGTTGGAAAAATTAAATAACTAAAACTTGAATGTAAAAATTATTTTTGTGAGTCACATATTGAACACCACTAGATATACTCTAAAGAGCCTCATTGTTTTAAATACCTTTTCCCCTATAAATCTCCAAAAGATTCAAAGGTAGGAAAATCATGCTACCATGTCACAAAAGGTTGAAGCAAACTCCAAAAACCCATCATTTATAAAAAGTAAAATAACATTTTATTATTTTTAATAAAATATCACAAAAGAATATGTTAAATTTTATTAAATTAATTATTAATTACTGATTAATTTCATTATTAAATATGATTACAATGTAAATTTATTATATTATTTAAAATTTTGATTACAACCTCGAATTGCAAAAGGGGATGAAAAAAAGATCATTTGTCGCATAAGGTATGGCTCATAAATTTTTTTGGTGATGTTTTTTGGACTCACTAATGCACCTGCCACATTTTGCACACTCATGAATGACATTTTCCAAGAGTGGCTTGATGATTTTGTGGTCATATAGATAGACAACATTTTGGTCTATAACAACTCTGTTGAAGAGCATGTGGAACATCTCCGGAAGGCGTTCCAAAGGTTGAAAAAAAACAACTTATACATTAAATTCGAGAAATGCGAATTTGGGGTGACAAAAATGAATTTCCTTCGACATAGGATCACCTAAGAAGGCTTGAATATGGATGTCCACAAGGTGAAGGAAATTTTGGATTAGGAGCCATCTAGGTCAATTTTGGCCTTAAGATCATTTTTAGGATTAGATTATTATTATTGCAAGTTCATCAAGAACTTTGTGAAGATAGTCACGCCTTTGACAAACCTTTTGAAGAAATCATCTAGAATTTATGAATGGGATGTAGCATGCAATGAAGCCTTTGAAACCTTGAAAGGCATTTTGGTGAAAGTGCATGTGTTGAAGTTGCCCGACTTTGACAAAGACTTTGAGATCCACTTCGATGCTTTTGACTTTGCAATTAGAGGAATCCTAGTGCAAGATGGAAAGCCATGGAATTTGAAAGCAAAAAGTTGAACGAGATGAAACGAAGGTGGCCAACACATGAAAAGGAAATGTGGGTCGTGATACATTGTCTCAAGACGTGGGGCCAATACATAGGTTCCAAAGATGTGGTGGTGGGGACTGATAATGTCACTTTGAAATACTTTGCCATTCAACCAAAGTTGTCATCAAAACAAGTGAAATGGCAAGACACATTGGCCTTGTTTAATGTGGACATTCGACATAAGATCGGGAAGGAAAACATGGTGCCCGATGTGTTAAGTCGAAAACACCAACTTAAGGTGGTGTATGTGGGGGAAATAAAATTTCAAAGGAAGTTCAACTAACGAACCATTGTGAGGAATTTGTCAAGGAAATGAAGCAAAACATTCAAAAGGGAATTAAGTCACACTTCCACTTGCAAAATGGATTATTATGGTATAAGCAAAATCGGCTCTATGTTTCGAAAGGGAGGCTTAGGGATGTGCTCTTGAAGGAATGTCATGATGGGCCCCTTGCAAACCATGGTGGCACAAAACACACTATAACATTCTTCAAGAAGTCCTACTGTTGGCTTAATTTAAAAGACAATGCAGAGGAATATATGATGATTTGCTTAACTTGCCAACAAAATCGAACACTCAATAAGAAACAAACATGATTGTTGTGACCATTATTGATTCCTAAAGGGTCGTGGGAAAGTGTGTCCATGGATTTCATGGTGAATTTGCCACCATCAAGGGGATTTGATGCGATCATGGTGGTGGTGGATCGATTTAGCAAGATGGCACACTTCATTCCCACCAAGGAAAATGCCACGACCCAAGAAATGGGAAGGTTGTTATTCATGCATGTGTTCAAACATCATGGCCTCCCCGAGGACATTGTGTTAAATCGAGACCCAAAATTCTCAAGCAAGTTTTGGCGAACCTTGTGGATGCGCATGGGGTCGAAATTAAAGATGAGCACCTCATTCCAACCCCAAATAGATGGAGAAACCGAGAGAATGAACTTCGTTATCCAACAATTTCTAAGGAATTATGTGGCGACATATCAACAAGATTGGGTGGACCATTTGGAGTTGGTTGAGTTTTGCTACAACAATTCGAAGCATTCAACAATAGGGCCACCCCCTTTCAAATGGTGACGAGCAAGTCACCAATTGTGCTTACAACTTGGGCCGCACATGGGCAACCCCCAAGTGAAAAAGTGAAAAAGTGCCAATGGTCACATAACTTGATGAAAAGAGGTGGCACTTATGGGAGATGACTAAGGTCATTCTTGAAAAGGCGCATAAATGGTATAAGGATTTTATGGACAAGTCCCAACGAAAGGTGAATTTTGAAGAAGGAAATGAAATGTGGTTGAACATAAAAAAATTCCGGTTGCTAGAAGGTTTGAGCCACAAGTTCTTGAGCCCATAAGCGGGTCCATTCAAAGTGTTGGAAAAGAAATTTCCCGACACTTACAAATTAGAACTACCAATAAACCATGGTGATAAAAAAATACCATGCCTATGACTTGGGCTACTAATCTTGGGCTACCTATTGAGAATGTAAGTGAGGAAGTTTCAATTGTGACACAACTTGATGAAGAAAGGAAATGACTTTGGGAGTTGCCAAATACAACCTCCAAAAAGCTTGGACTTGATAAAAAGATTATGCTAACAAGTTTTGTAACAAAATGGATTTTAAGGAAGGAAAAAAAATTAGGTTATACATTGTATGCAAAGTTCATTCAAAGTACAAGAGAAGAAGGAAAGAAGTAAAAAATAAAAAATTCTATACATATGTTTACCAAAAAGTATAAAGGTTCACCCAATCTTTCATGTTTCCATGTTGAAGCAAATTGTTCAAAACCTCTCAAGATGAGATAAACATGTGACCTCCACTAGAAATCATTAATAATGAACATGAGTTTGAGGTGGAAACCATGTTGAAATCAAGGCAATTACAAAGGTGTGAGTGGGCATATTTGGTCATGGAAGGGCTATCACATGATTGGATCATCTTGGGTGTAAACATGGAATGTGCCCAAGAAATAATTGATGCCTTCCACAACCAATTAACAAAGAAGTGGAGGCAAGTTAGGATGTGATAAAGACATCACCTTTCTCTTAATGGGGGAGGAAATTAACATAATTTAAAGAGAAAACATTTTGTACCAAGTTGGGTTGCACAAATGAACAAAATTGAAATTCCCAAAAACTAAATCGGCATGAACATTATGTGTTGATGCTTGAAAGGAGTTCATACAAATGCCATTGGATGGATCAAAGTACTTTTCAAATTAAAATTGGACTCCTTTTTTGCATCTTGAAGCAACCTTGACCTAAAAATGGGAAGGCAAGTAAGGTGAGTTTGCATCAACATGTAAGTGTTTTGAATTGTGTCTTGGAAAGTTGGTTGGTAATGGTGGCCAACACAAGGAGTCATGAAATCATTCACATAGTACAATTGTGTATTGGGAATGGAGTCTAATGAAACTTTAATGTTGTTTCCCTTTACCTCAAGATAAGCATATTTGTAAACAAGACTTAATTGTTGTGATCAAGGTGAAAGGTGGGGAGAGAAGTCATACCATATAACTTAAGTCAAATAGTAAACTTTATTTAAAAACTCATGTGACAAGGGCTTAAAAAGTTGCCTTTGCAAAGGGGCTTGGATAAATAGGTTAGTTTAGGTCTTTTATTGAGGTTGGGGTGGAGGGTCATCCATTAAGACCCCCATGGACTTGTCAAAGTAACATGAAAATTGATAAATGTCAATGAAAGCATTGACCTATTCTTTTAATAAGGGAGAATGTCATGACCCTACCTTGGGCTCACAACTAGAGCTAGGACAAGACAAATGGGGAGTGCATCTACACTAACAAGAGTCAAATCAAATGTCTAGTATTTGGTTTTTCATGTTTAAATTAATGTTCAAATTGTTGGATTTACTTATATAATAACATTCATAATACATCATGAGAACATGTGACAAAATTCAAAATCAATCTAATGAATAAAAAATACACAAAAATATTTTTTGAACATTGTAACCATTGTTTTTAAATTTAAAATGATTAAAAAAATTCAAATAGAAAAATTCAAATAATCATATTAAATTTATTATTAAATTTTTTTTGGATTTTTGTTCAAAATATTCCAAGAACATTTTTAAATAAACATTCACAAAAAGTGGCAAGGATGGATTCTACTAATGTGAATGCACCTTAGGAAATGAGCCAAGAACAAGATGAAGGCAAGGGACAACACCCAAACACACTTTCATTGTGAGAATGACATGTGTGAGAAGTGTGCAAGAATAGAAGAAGAAATGTTCAAGACTCCCAAGTACACTCCACTTTTGGGAATAAGGAATTTTGAAGTGTCTCACAACTTTGGAACAAACTTTGAAGGATTTGGTTTATCCAAATTGTGCCCTTTCTAAATCCTTAAAAAGGCCTTGAAAAGTAAAATACTTTAATTCAAGGAAGGAATTTGAAGGAAAAATAGCTTTAATGAGAATTATGGTCAAGAACCAAACTACCAAAATGATCCATAATCAATGTTTTTAACAATTTGGGGAATCAAATTGCCTCCAAAGCAAAATATTTTTAGCTTGTTACAAGGATGTCAACAAATGCTACAAGGTAGTGGGGTCAAATGCTTTGAAAAAAAAAGTTTAGATGAAGTGATGATATTTCAAAGTTTTAGAACAAATGTTTGGGTTTTGAAAGTTCATTTTGGGACTTTCATGAATTTTTACCATTTCAATATAGTCCCTAAAAAAAATTATAAAACATATCTTATAAGGAAAAAGGTGGGCCTCCTCCCAAGTCTAAGTCATGTGGATCTAGGTAAGTTCAAAAGAAGTATGTGATTTAATTTGTTCCATTTACACTAACGACCTGCATTGTTTGGATTGTGTGGTTGAATTTATCAAGAAATGTTTGTGAATGTCATCTCATCCTAATATCATCTTGGAGTTATTGCACATTTGTCTTGTCCTAGTGTGTGGAAATAAGGAGCAAATTCGAGTTCTTTGTTGCTTCAAGGACCTTTCAAGGACTTATTTCACTAATACTTCACGAAAAACCTAGGGACACATCAAAA